>Ga0065720_1002765_pt1 | contig 162352 bp, 123 predicted proteins | sample Thericmetagenome_FD_59107 | JGI IMG/M metagenome (GOLD analysis project Ga0065720, IMG submission 59107) | Thermophilic microbial communities from the Joint Bioenergy Institute, California, USA of rice/straw/compost enrichment - eDNA_2 v2... | ecosystem: Engineered > Solid waste > Grass >...
GCCATATTTCCTGTTTTGATGCTGCAGGGTTTTTAAACACCACACTGATGGTGGAATCGTTAAGATAGGTTAAGGATTGGCACTGCGCGGTATCCAGGTACCAGTTGATTTTATTGAGACAACCAGGATTTTTATGCGCAGTAAATATTGTGTGGGTAGTTGCGCAAATAGTATCATCCCCTGTTATGGTAAGCCCTGTACAATTGCTGATCAGTTTGCATGCTTCATTCCTGGTAACAGTAATGTCCGCCACTGAAATGCCGGCCGGCAAAGATGTGATGTCTCTTTCTGCTGCCAGTTTCCAGGAATAGTTTTCCGGCGTCACTGAAAAAGGCATCGTGGTGATGAATGATGTATCAGCAGACGAACACAATTCCATTCCGGAACTGAATTGAGGAAATTGTCCCCACTCTATATACTGCTGACTGCTGGTGGGATACAAGGAAGTAAAATTCACCGCCCCATTGGTATGGGTTGAAAACTGATAAAACTGACTGAAATTGCTGTTATCAACGGTGAACCGGATTTTTTTCTGCCACCTCGCCTGGTAGGTACCATCCATAGCTGCCCAGTATATGGACCGGGATTGTACGGCAATGGCAGACAGATGAATCGTTGCGTCTGACAGCACCTGAATTTTGGAATTGAACGGGGCCAGACCAGTTGGCAAAACAAATAGCTGCGACTGAACCGGATTCAATGTTTCATCCAGCAACACATGATAATAATATCGTTCCTGGTTCAGGTTGTGGAATTGTCCGTGAAGGGCTATATAATTATTGTTTACCTGTGTTGCCGCATAGTGGATTTCGGGACTGCTGTGTTGCTGGCCATTTCCCGATGGTTCGCTATAACACCAGGCTTTCGTTTGCAGCAGCGAACCATCGGTGAAGCGCAACCGTAAAACAATAAAATTGCCCGTTCCGTTGCACCCGGCAGGGTTATAAAAGTCTGATACCTGCCCGGTAACCACTACCTCATCGTTTTGAAAAAAAATGCCTGAAACATTGATATTGTATTCGTCAGCATTTCCAAAAAATGTTTTTGACCAAACCATATTTCCTGCCTGGTCCAGACAACATACGGTGGCATAAGAAGAGTCGCTGGGCAGATTTCCGAGATTCCCTCTTTTCCACGTTGCCAGTATTTTGCCGTCCGGAGCTTCCGCTACGTTGTAAAAAAACAATTGCCATGCAGCAGGCGTACCGGTTTCATCATAAAATTTATTCCAAAGCAGGTTGCCTGCATCGTCGAGCTTTGCTATAAAAATGCTGGCATTGGTTAAGTCCTNTTCACAAAATAGTCCGGTAAGCAAAATGGTATTATCTGATAATTCCATCACCCGGCTGACCTGGATGGCCTTACCCGGTGCAAACAGCCTTTTGCTCCATACCACTTCTCCATCCGGAGCAGTTTTCATCACAAACGCATCTCTGTCGCCGGCTCCTATACCATAATTGCCTGTCATGATAATACCTCCTGTACCTGCATTGCCATGATGTCTAAGAGAAAAAAGGGCGGCGGGTGTGCTATATAATATGCGAAAACTGGAATCAATACAGGCCTGGCCGCTGGCAAAAAAAGGATAGTGCAGGAGGAAAATGATAAGAATATAGCTAAAACGGCTTTTCATATTACGGAAACAAATAATCGAACAACACTAAAAATAAGAAACAAAACCGGATTAGCATAACCCGGTTTTGTTTCCTGAGGACTGTAACGGAATTTTCTGATTGATGGGAATGATTGTTGTAATACCAGGTCTTTCCTTACTTATCCGTTCCTTCATCAATGTAATTGATTTTTCCTCCATGTCCTCTTGTTCCGTGTGCTGAACTTCATTTTTCCGGCAACTATTAATAAAGAAAAAAGAGCATCTGTTCACTCAGGAATTACCAGCGAAATATACTGCACTGCGTATCCCCCAAAATAACCCAGTGCGCCGCCGCTGATGTTGGAAAGGACTTTTACCGGCGTGGCAAACGGGTTGCCGATGCTGGCATAGCTATACTCCATAGTGCGCCAGAAGTCGAAGGTGGCTTTATCAATATTGGTAAACTTCACCGTAACGGAATCGCCGCGTTCAAAGAAGGAATATTCTTCGAAATCTATGTCTTCATTGCGGTTTACGCCGCGTTCTATTTGCACGCTGTAGGTTTTGCCATCAATGATCTGATCGTCGAACACAGAGTTGAGCCCGGGATAAAAAGGTTCGTCATTGGTGCTGGTGAAGAAACGGATGTAGTTGCCAAAACCGGGCGGATCAATAAAGCGGCCCATGAGCATCACTTTATTGGTGTCGGAATGATTGTTAGCCTGCTGCCACCAGAGGGAGTCAATGGTCTTGGTGAGCAGCGGTATGGTGGTAGTAGCGGTATATTCTTCTCCATTGGTCAGGATACGCAGCGAATACGCTTTGCCCTGCTCGCCCACAAAGGCGGTACCCAGGCTGGAAGAATCAATGGTATAATAAGAGAGGGCATAGCCATCGGGGGTTTGCAGTGTGTATTCTTTCAGGCGATGGGTGAGACTGCCATTGGATATTTCAATGTCCGCATCGTGAATGAACGAACTGACGAGCAGTTCGGGCGTGATGTGTGTAAAATAATTCAGGCTACGGCTCAGGATCACCACGGGCGGTTGCCCGTCTTCGATAGTGGCTTCCACCACCACCGTTGGCTCCGCATTGTCAGGCGTAAATGAAATGGCCTTTTCGCACGATGACGCGCAAACCACTATTACTGCCAGCAATGCGTATAGCCTGATCATACTGCGAAATTACAGGGGCAGGGAGCAAGTTCCAAAAGACAATCACCAACAGGGAAACGGTGTTGGGCTTTATCGGTTGCCGGCAATAATACGCCGGGCGATAAAACCAAACCAACCGGGAACAAGCATTCAGCTTCCCCCCTGCTCCCGGTTCAGGGCATTGCGGTTTGCGATGGGACAAAAAAAAATCCCGCCGGTGGCGGGACTTATGGTACTTCACTAACCATTAATTCGATGTAAAATATCTTTTTTATCCTCTGAAACCTTGTACTAACCGGGATGCTTATCCCAGGTATGCTTTCAGGGCATTGCTGTAACGGGCTTTCTGCAAACGTTTGATGGCCCTTTCTTTGATCTGGCGGATACGCTCTTTGGTAAGATCGTATTTCTGGCCGATCTGCTCAATGGTAACACCATTTTCGCCATCGAGGCCGAAGTAAGCGTTTACAATTTCCGCTTCGCGGGGACTGAGCGATTTCAGTACGCGGCGGATTTCGTTACGCAGTGAATCTTTCATTACATCGTCATCCGTATCATCACTACCTTCCAGCAAATCGCCCATGGCCACGTCTTCTGCCTCATGCACGGGGGCGTCGAGGGAAGTGTGACGGGTGTTGCTCTGGAAGATGTTGTTGATCTCGGTTTCGCTCATTTCCAGTAATTCGGCCAACTCTTCGGTACTCGGCTCTCTTTCGTGTTCCTGTTCAAAAGCCATGTACGCTTTGTTAGCCTTGTTGTAGGTGCCAATTTTGTTTTGAGGCAGGCGGACCAATCTTCCCTGCTCTGCCAACGCCTGCAGGATGGACTGGCGGATCCACCATACAGCGTATGAAATGAATTTAAAACCCTTGGTTTCGTCGAAACGCTGGGCTGCTTTTATCAAACCGAGGTTGCCCTCGTTGATCAGGTCGCTAAGTGATAGGCCCTGGTGCTGGTATTGCTTAGCAACAGATACCACGAAACGCAAGTTGGCCTGCACCAATTTGTCCAATGCCTTCTGATCACCCATCTTGATTCGCTGTGCCAGTACCGTCTCCTCTTCGGGAGTGATCATCGGAATTTTAGAAATTTCCTGCAGATACTTTTCTACTGCCTGCGAATCGCGATTCGTAATCTGTGTAGCAATTTTGAGCTGTCTCATATCGTTCTAATAAAAAAATAATTACTGTAGCCACGGAACAGGGTACAGTATCAACAACATACTTTAGACAAAAAATGTTCGGGAGAAGTTGCAAACCAAGCACTAATGGGATGTTAATCCGTCCAGAACTGCCTGCAAACATAATAACCAATCCTGAAACCTCATAGTTTTTGTGGATAAATATCAAGGGTATTCAGGGCAATATTTACCCAAATACTAAAAAAACACTGGTTGCAACCTTCCGGAAATTCCCTGTATGCCGCGTTAACACTCAATCAGACGCTGGTTAGGCCTCGTTCTTGTGCCTGTCTCGCCCGGTTGGAAAAATTTCTAAAAAATATCCTGCCAGGCGTTGAATAACTAAATATTTAGTTATCCCCACCACTTAACTAAATTTTTAGTTATAAATTGCAGGCGTATAACGCTCCGCCTTAAGTGGCACAGTTACAATCAATTATCAGCACATGAAAACGCTCACCAAAGCGGAAGAACAGGTGATGCAGGCGCTTTGGGAACTGCAGCAGGGCTTCCTGAAAGCTATTATGAAAGCCCTTCCCGAACCCAGGCCCCATCCCAATACGGTGGCCACCATCCTCAGGATTCTGGTGAAGAAGGAATTTGTGACCTACGAGGCGCAGGGCCGCAACAACCTGTACCGCCCGCTGGTCAGCAAGGAGGAATACGGGAAACAGCGGATCGACGATCTCGTAAAAAGCTATTTCGATGGGTCGCCGGGCAAACTGGTGGCACAGTTAGTAAAGGATAAAAAGCTTTGCGCGGAAGAACTGGAAGCGCTGGTGGCGGTAATACGGACCGGCTGCTAGTAACAGGTAGGCCTTTTTCCAGTGGCGTATTTGCCGGAAGTAAGCGTTCTTACCGATTATTACTACTTGCAGCCCTCGCTGAACTGCTTTCCTGATCGCCACTTTTTCCTAATTATAAACAATCTCCTCCCCGCCCGTTTTTATCACCACCTCTTTTCTTTCTGCGGCCTCTACCCTGCCCACTATTTTTCCTTCAATGCCGAACTGCTTGCCGGCGGCTATCAGCGTCGCTGCAGAGGCTTCATCGGTAAATACTTCCATTCGGTGTCCCATATTGAATACCTGGTACATTTCGCGGGCATTGGCGCCGGAGGCTTCGCGGATGAGGCGGAAAATAACCGGGGGTTCAAAAAGATTGTCCTTAACAACCCGGAAATTGCCGGGGAGATAGTTTAAACATTTCGTTTGCCCGCCACCGCTGCAATGCACCAGGCCGTGCACAGTTTCAAAATAATTGTCGAGTATCCATTTCAGCAGCGGCGCATAAGTGCGGGTGGGCGATAACAATAATTGGCCTACGGTGATATCGCCGCCGGCCACTATATCGGGCGCACTCACCTTGTCGGTCATACGATGCTTGCCGATGTACACGACTTCATCGGGCAGGGACGGCTCATAAGTTTCCCTGAATTCCGTTGCATAATATTTAGACAACACATCGTGACGGGCGCTGGTGAGCCCGTTGCTGGCAATGCCGCTGTTGTAGGCTTTTTCGTAAGTGGCCAGTCCGGAACTGGCAAAGCCCACAATCACATCACCGGCCTGTATGCGGTCGTTCGTAACCAGTTTGTTTTTGGGCCAGCGTGCGCCCATGGTGCCGTTCACCGCAATGGTGCGTACTACATCACCAACATCGGCCGTTTCGCCGCCCAGGTAATGGATGTTTACGCCAAAGCTTTTCATTTCATCGAAAAACTCCTGGGTGCCGTTGATGATTTCCTGCAGTACTTCGCCGGGTATGAGTTTTTTGTTGCGGTCGATAGTGGAAGAGAACAGGATGTTGTTGTAGATGCCAACGCACAGCAGGTCATCGAGGTTCATCACAATGGCATCCTGCGCAATGCCTCTCCATACCGACACATCGCCGGTTTCTTTCCAGTACAGATAAGCCAGTATACTTTTGGTGCCGGCGCCATCGGCATGCATTACACTCACCCAGCCATCATCCCCTGTGAAGTAATCGGGATAGAGTTTGCAAAAAGCGTAAGGATACAATCCCTTGCTGAGTTTTTCAGTGGCTTTATGCACTTCTTCCTTGCGGGCCGACACACCCCGTTGTGAATATAGGCTCATAGCGTAAATTGAGCGGCAAAGCTAATGGAAATTGATGGGAAGTGGGAAGTCGGGACTTTCACAGTTTCGGACTATTTTCGCGCATTGAACATGCGAGTTTATTATTCCACTGATAATCTGCCAGCTTTCCGAAAAGCCGTGGTCACCATCGGCACCTTTGATGGGGTGCACCAGGGGCATCAGCAGATATTGCAGCAACTCAAGCAGGAGGCTGCACGTATCGGCGGAGAGACGGTGATCATCACCTTCCATCCGCACCCGCGCAAAGTGGTGGCGGCAGGGCAGCCTGATTTTTACCTTATCAATACCGTTCCTGAAAAAATTGAATTATTTGCCCGGCAGGGTATCGATCACCTGGTGGTGGTGCCCTTTACGCCGGCCTTCGCGCAGCAATCACCCGAAGCATATATTGAACAGTTCCTGGTTAAAAAATTCCAGCCGCATACCATTATCATCGGGTATGATCATCGTTTCGGTCAAAACCGGAAAGGCGATTATACCTTGCTGGAGCAATACAGCACGCGTTTTGGTTACCACCTGAAGGAAATACCGGCCCATGTGATCAACGAAAATACGGTAAGCAGCACGCTGATCCGTGAGGCGGTATTGAAGGGTGATATTAAAGCGGCTAACAGGCTGTTGGGATACGATTTCTTTTTTGAGGGCCGCGTGGTGCCTGGCAACCAACTCGGCCGCCAGTTGGGTTATCCTACGGCCAACCTGCAAATTGAACAATCGGAAAAACTTGTCCCGGGAAATGGCATTTATGTGGTAAAGGTTGAACTAAGAGGTGAAGCGCCTGCACCGGTGGAGACCACTATAGGAGAAGCTGGCGGGCAGCCTGTTTCGTATGCGCCGCAAACGGCAGGCCGGACGCTCCTGGGCGGTATGATGAGCATCGGCGTTCGTCCCACCATCGGAGGCACCGACCGCGTGATTGAAGTAAATATCTTCAACTTCAACGAGGATATTTACGGAAAAACATTAAGGGTATACGTTATCAAATATCTGCGGGAAGAGTTGAAGTTTGAAAACCTGGACGCATTAACGGCACAACTGGCAAAGGACAAGGAAGACAGCCTGAACTGCCTGGCGGAACCGTGATGGGTTCACACCATTATCTTCGCCACCATTTCCTTCAATAACGAACCATCCGGAGTGCCGCTATCGTTTACGCCTACACTCTTCAGGTTGTAGTGATGCAAGAGCAGCAAGGCCGATTCAATGCCTTCAAACCCGTAATTGCGCGCTGCCAGTAAATAATCTTTTATAAAAAAAGAATGCACGCCTATGGCGGCCGCAATGGACTTTTCGTCGCGGTTGTTCTGGCCAAAGATCATATAGGTTTTGCTGAACAGGTTATAAAGCGTGGGCAACACCATCTGGATGGGAGCGGCTTTGGGATTGGCTTCAAAGTATTGCACAATGCGCATGGCCCTGGGCAGGTCTTTGGCGGCCATGGCGGCCTGCAGTTCAAAGGCATTGAATTCTTTGCTGATGCCTACGTATTTTTCAATATCATCTTCCGTTATATGCTTCCTGTCGCCAAGGTTCACCAGCAATTTTTCAATTTCGTTATCGATGCGGCTGAGATCGTTGCCGATATGGTCTACCAGTAACAATACTGCTTTTTGCGTAATGGTATAACCTTTCGACTGCACCAGTTCGCTGGTCCATTCGGGCAACTGGCTGTCGTACATTTTTTTGGTAGACAGCAGTTCGGCTTTTGACTTTAGCAGTTTGGCCAGTTTCGTTCTGCCGTCTACTTTCTTTTCTTTATAGGCTACTACAAAGACTGTTGAGGGAAGCGGGTTTTCAATATAGGGCTCGAGCTTGTCGATGTCGCGCATGTGCTGTGCTTCTTTCAGAATCACCACCTGTCTTTCTGCAAACATCGGGTAACGGCGACAGGCATTGAACACTTGCGCCCAGTCTGCATCGCGACCATAGAAGATGGTAAGATTAAAACCGGCCTCGGCTTCGGTGAGCAGGTGATGTTCGGCATAATGTACCACCTTGTCGATAATATACTCTTCGTCGCCTTCCAGCCAGTAGACAGGTTTGAATTGTTTCTTCTTCCAATCGCTGATGATTTTCTCTGCAGACATGTTTGTTGGTGCGTTTTTATAAAACATCGAAAAAGTCCGAAAGCAGTGCTTACTATACCTGATGATGGGCCGCTGCCAAACGTAGCGTTTTTCCATTAATTGGACTATTGCTTTCCGGGCAGCCAGTTACCAGTCTTTGCTGGTGGCTATTGTCGGCTTTACAGGATTACATTCCCTCTGATTACAAATACCTGATCCCTCCAGGTTATGATTTCCGGAACTTCCGGTTAGGATTTTCGGACTTTTCCGCCGCAATATTACGCTAAAAAAAGGGCTATCATATATGGATTTATACACACGCGTAATACAATACCAGCTTGCTTTTCAACGTTCTAAGAGGCCATTTGCGGGGATTTAAATTGAATCTGGCATGGTTTTGGACTAAAGGCATATGACAACCGGTTTTCGTACTAATTATAATAGTTAACAACTTTTATTTCTTTAAAAAACATACACCTATTATGAGTACAACCAATTATCCATCGGCAAGTCCTCAAAGCCAGCCTCCGAAGCGGGATTCGAAAAACCTGATCATAGGATTACTGGCCGTAGGTATCCTCGGTACCTGGGGGTATTTTCTGTGGGACAAAAACAAATCCGACCAGAAGATTACGCAACTCCAGACTCAATATGTTGCCGTTGATTCTTCCAAGAATGAACTGCAAAAAAGTTTTGATGCAGCGCTTAACCGCCTGGATTCCCTGACTGGTTACAACAACGAACTGGAAGGCAAACTGAGCGAGCGCAATACAGAAATCAGCAAACTGAAAGGTCAGATCAACAGCATTCTGAAAAAACAGCGTCTGACTGAAGCCGAAAGAAAGAAAGCTCAGTCGCTGATTGCTGAACTGAACGACAAGATCAGCCACCTCGAAGCAGAAGTGGCCAGGTTGACCGCAGAGAACGAGCAGCTCACCATGGAGAAGAACACACTTACCCAGGAAAAAGAGCAGCTCACTGCCGATCTTCAAAGCACCGCTACCGCCAAGGAAGAACTGGCCAGAAAAGTGGATATCGCTTCTACGCTGAATGCTTCCAACATCAGTGTAACGCCCGTAAATGAAAAAAGCGGCGGTAAGGAAAAAGTTACCACCAATGCCAAGCGGGTTGACAAACTCGTGATCGCATTTGATGTTGACAACCGCATAGCTGAAACCGGTAGCACCGAAGTATTCGTTTGCATTACCGGCCCTGACGGCAAACCTATTACAGTGGAAGCTTTGGGTTCTGGCACTTTCACTACCCGTGAAGAAGGTGAAAAATTCTTCACCACCAAGGTTCCGGTAGAATTTGAATCCGGCAAGAAAAGGCATGTTGAATTTGCCTGGAAACAAAACAGCCCGTTCAAAACCGGTAACTACAAAATTGAAGTGTACCACAATGGCTTCAAGATTGGTGAAGCTACCCGCGAGCTGAAAAAAGGCGGCCTGTTTGGATAAAAGCTGATAGAAGAAAATTATAAAAGAAAGAAGGAAGAATGCAACAGGAATTTCCTGAACATTCTTCCTTCTTTTTTTATGCATTCAGCACTGCAACTGCCTTTCTTCCTTATTTGCTGAGACTCCCCTGCTTTCGCGCTTTCTTCTTCATCCTGCCTTTTCTTTGCTTTTCCGCTCCCTTCCTTAGAGCAACGCCCTGATGGACGCCCTGCCGGTATGGATGATTTTCGTTTCCCCCGGTTTGCGGCCTTCGTACTGGATATTCATTTCAAGATTGTTGGAAAGACGTTTGGTAAGGTCCAGCGTCCATAAGAAGTTCCTGCCGGGCTGCAGGCCTTCCAGCATGATATAAGCCGAAGGCGTGTTCAGATTAGGAACCGGGTCGTTGGAAGTAAAATTGATATTGCTGTAAGTGAATTTGGCACTGATGGATGTGTTTTGCAGAATGTTGTACTTCACATCACTGTTCAGTGAATGGGCTGTTGAGCGTTCTCCACTCCCCTCCTGGTTTTTGCGGTCACTGAATTTATACCCGGCGCTCAGGCGAAAATTGGCTCCCTTCGTAAATGTAATGCGGGGCTCTGCAGCATACTGATCAATTTTATAATTGCGGTTGCCGAATTTGGGATTGTCACTGGTCAGTTGGTTCTTTCCTTTCCGGCCGATCAATTCCAGCCCGATCGGCCGGGATATATTCCAGCGTGCGCGCACGCTCCAGTCGTCCAGCAATCTTGTTTCATGGCCATACGTAAGCAGGGCCTTGTTGCTGGTGCGTGCATTGTTGATATCAAACCCCCATTTGCTGCTGGCGCGGTTGAATGAAAATGTATTGATGAAACTGCTGTTCAGGGTAATCAGCGACGTGTCGTTCAGCGGANCGCTGAAGGGATTGAACTGCACCACACCCTGGGCCACTTCTTTCTTGCTGATCTGCAAAGAAGAGTTATAGTTGATGCGCGAGAGGAAGCGCGCCATTCCTTTTGCATTTGCAGGTGATATAACCGCAACCGGTGATATGCTCAGGCTATAATTGAACGTGTTGTAGTTGGCCTTCACAAATTCGTTGCTGGGCGTAAAGATCCGGATATACCGCGCCTGGTCCTGGAACAGGGCCACTTCAAATTCGTTGAGTTGCTGAATGCCGTCGTTGTTGTAATCGATCCAGGTGTATTCGCCCTGCCCAGCCGGCACTTCCAGGAAGGCGAAATCTCTTTTCTGTTCCTGCCCGGCCCCTACTTCGTACAATATGCCGCCGGTGAGCAATCCCTTCCATTCATTTACCTGGTATTCGGCCCGGCCGATCATGCTTTCATCGGGTTGTTGTTTGGTAACAGCAGTGTTCAGTATTTCCAGCGTACGGTAGGTAGACGTAACCCGCACCTGGTGTTTGGGGCTTCGCAGTAGCTCGGCAAACACGCTGAGGTTGCGGCTTCTGTCGCTCGTAGCCAGTTGGGTGCCGAGCGGATAGGCATTGGTGCGCGTAAACCAGGTAACGCCCCATTTATTGGGCCGCGCCGGGTTCGATTTAAGGTATACCTGGAAATTGGTAAACGAGAAACTGTAGGGCGTTATCGTATCGGATGATTTGTACCGTATTTCGTTGTGCTCTACAGCATAGTTTGCGCCCAATACATAGTTCCATAAGGCCGGGAACTGTCGCGATATATCTACCACGGGGCGCAGAAAATATCCTTTCTCGCTGGTGGCATTGATGGTACTATAGCTGAACTGGTTATTGAAACGCCATCCCCTGATGGTTTGCGTGTGAAACAATGCATTTCGTATGCCCGTAAACGTTTTATCGCGGTTGTACGACGTGAACTGGTATTTCAGCGAATTGCTTTTATTATCGGCCAGTTGAACAGCGGCCGTGATAATGCTTTCATCTACGGGCGTAATGGTGGGTTCCAGCGGCAGGCCCCAGTCACGGGAAAACTCCACATTGCGCAGGCGTTCCAGTGGTTTGAATTTATCCTGTACGAATTCATAACCCAGGTTGGTGATTAATTTCAAACCTTTTTCCTTTTTACCCAAAGGCTGTGTATTGCGTAACTGTACGCGCGCAGCATATCCCTTGTCGTTGTCCTTATCGCGACTGGAAAAAGTATTGATGTCGTAATTGCTCATGGCCACTTCGGTATTGATCACCGTCTTTTCGGAGAAGGTGTATTCAATACCAAGATTCATCAGTTGTTGTTTTTTGGGCGTTACCAAAAACACCGCCGGTTCATAAGCGCCCTGTTTTTCGCCGTTTACAGGTTCTACCCAGCGGTATACTTTACCGTTGGCGCCGTTCAGGTCGGGCACGTAGTTGCCATTGCCTTCGCCCACATGGATGAAAGACAAACTGTAGCGTGCCTGTGCAGGATCGGTGGAGTACACATAAATGGAATCGTGGTCCAATCCGCCGTTATACACGGTATCGATTTTTGCATAGAGAATTTTGCCAACGGAAAAGGTATCGATGACTGCATTGGGATAAAATGCCTGGCCGGTGTTGTCGCCCAATTCGTTGAGAAATCTTTTCTGGTCAGCATCAAGCGTTTGATTGATGGGAGAATTTTTAGCATCGGCATTGCTGAAATAACCAATGCGCAATTTCAATTTGTCGTTGAAATTGGTTTCGTTGGTCAGATAAATATTGGAGTTGAGATAATTTCTGTCGGCATATTCAAATTCCACCACAATGCGTTTGTCTTTGGTGATCATCTGCCGGGGCGTGAAGGTGATTTCTGCCGTGTTGTAGTTGATAACGTAATCCTGGTCTTCGCCGCGCTGCATCAGTTCACCATCGATGTATACCCTTTCGGTATTGGCCAGCACGATAAAGAAAAACTCGTTGTTGGCGCCCTGCAGGCGGTAAGGCCCCTGGTTGCCTTCCAGCGCCGTGATCACATTACGGGTGAATTTCCCCTTGGCAATAGAGCCGCTCACCATGGAGGTATTGGTGATGTGCGGGCCGAGTTGCGTTTTGGTTTCAAATGCTATCCCCTGCAGGCGTTTGTAGAAAGTAAGGAAATAGCTTTCCTGCTGCCGGATATCGATATCGCCCAGGCTTAATTGCCAGTTGTTCTTTTTGAATTGCAGAAATATCCTGTCGAATTCATTGAGTTGTTGCGTAGTGCCATCGGGTTGAATGGGAATATTGTTATCGGTGATAGCGGCTGCCATTTCGATGCTGTCTGCCAGGTATCCACTGAGCTGCAGATTGAGGTTGGAAGTGACTACAGCATCCTGGTTATTGCCAAATGATATGGCTCTGCCGAAACTCCCGTTGTAATTGATATTGCCGAAATTGAAAAAATCATTGGACTGTGAAGCGCCGGCAAATTCGGGTGCATAGGGTTTGCCAATGAAGAAATTAATTACGCTATCGTAATTCATCCGCTGCGCGGTGGCGTTCAGCCGGATTGAAAACACGCGATAGGTAACGGTTACCATCTGCTGTGGCGGGCGTTGTTTCCATATCAACCGGCCATTTACCCAGTCGGGCGTGTAGGTACTATCAGGTACGCCCGTAATAGAAAGGGTATTGGGAATGATACTGAGGGAATCGATCTGCAGGGTGTCGTTGATCACCGGCAGGGTTTTCCTGCGCAAATTAGACAAAGGCGTGTCTGGCCGTTGGGCCTGGGCATCAGCCATCAGCAGTCCGGTACAAATTAGTGTGCACAATATCAGGACTTTCCCGATCAACCCGGTTACATATTTCTTTTAATTAATACCTGAGGCTACGATGGGCTTGTATACCATGAAGGCGCGAAGCAACCAGGAATCACCCCCAAACGCTCTTTCAGCCCTTGTTTGCTGATGTATGGACTGGCCCGGAAGAAGGCGCAGGAATTATTGAGCATCAACTTCCTGTCCCTCCCTTGTCTTGTGTTACAGTGGTCCAGACCCGACTGGCGCTCTCACTCGTCAAAAAAGCGTTGTTTGTCTTAGTGGCACTGTGGCCCGGACCAACCCGTTGCCAATGGCAACTGCACAGCAAACGCTTGTGATTTTCACTGTTTTACCCTCAAAATCCGCAGCACCCTGTAATAGCGTTTAAAATTAGGATTTATTGCATGAATGGAGGGTTTTATGAGTACTGAAAAACAGGCCCGGCTTGAATGGCAGCCAGTGCGCATAAAAGAATCAAACCAGGAATGCTATAGGGGCTGTGCCGCCCATAGATTCCTGGTTTGATTGCATGCTATTTATTTTTGATTTCCTTTATACTGCCTGCAGTTTCTTCGCTCGTTTTTCCTCGAGGTATTCGTCGAATGTCATCAGCTTATCAATGGCACCATTGGGCGTTAATTCTATGATGCGATTGGCCACTGTTTGCATAAACGTATGGTCATGCGAAGAAAGTAATACCACGCCTTTGAAATTGGTCATGCTTTCGTTGAAGGCCTGGATAGACTCGAGGTCGAGGTGGTTGGTGGGTTCATCGAGCATTACCAGGTTGGGGTCTTGCAGCATCATACGACTGATCATGCAACGCACTTTTTCTCCCCCGCTTAATACGGAAGTTTTCTTCATTACTTCATCGCCGCTGAACAGCATCTTACCGAGGAATCCACGGAGGAAGGGTTCGTCTACATCGGTCACGTGCGGCGGTACAAATTGCCGCAACCAATCCATCAGCGTCAAATCCTTTCCTTCGAAATATTTACTGTTGTCGTTGGGCAGATAAGCTTTGATGACGGTGGTACCCCATTCATAGGTGCCTGAATCAGCCGCCATTTCGCCATTGATGATTTCAAAAAATGCGGTGACGGCCAGTTGATCTTCCGCTACAATAGCTACCTTATCGCCTTTTTTCAGGGTGAAGGAAATGTCTTTGAACAGCACACGGCCATCCACCGTTTTGGTAAGCTTTTCAACGTTGAGCACCTGGTTGCCCAGTTCGCGCAGCGGCTTGAAAATAATGCCGGGATATTTGCGGTTCGAAGGCATGATATCTTCGATAACCAGCTTTTCCAGCGCTTTTTTACGAGCCGTTGCCTGGCGCGATTTGGAAGCATTGGCGCTAAAGCGCGCAATGAACTCCAGCAGGTCCTTTCGTTTTTCTTCAATCTTCTTGTTCTTATCGGCAAGCTGGCGGGCTGCGAGCTGGCTGCTCTCGTACCAGAATGTATAATTACCGGTGTAAATTTTGATTTTCTGACGGTCCACATCGGCCACATGCGTACATACGGCATCGAGGAAGTGACGGTCGTGCGAAACAACGATTACAATGTTTTCATAACCGGCCAGGAAATTTTCCAGCCAGCTGATCGTTACCACATCGAGGTTGTTGGTAGGCTCGTCGAGGATGAGAATATCGGGGTTGCCAAACAGGGCCTGGGCCAGCAATACCCTTACCTTGAGCGTACCGCTGATATCTTTCATCAGCGACTGGTGGGTATTTTCAGGTACGCCCAGTTCGCTCAGGAGACTGGCTGCATCACTTTCAGCGGTATACCCTCCCATTTCGCCAAATTCGGCTTCCAGCTCACCGGCGCGGATACCATCTTCTTCGGTAAAATCTGCCTTCGCGTAAATGGCGTCACGCTCCTGCATTACTTCCCAGAGTTTTTTGTGACCCATCATCACTGTATTGAGCACGGTGCAATCATCAAACTCAAACTGGTTCTGCTTCAGCACCGCAATGCGCTCTCCGGGGGTAATTTCCACGGTACCTTTGTTCGGCTCAATTTCGCCGGACAGGATTTTCAGAAAGGTACTTTTACCAGCCCCGTTGGCGCCGATGATGCCGTAACAATTTCCTTTGCTAAAGGTCAGATTCACTTCATCGAATAAAACCCGCTTACCAAACGACAGGGTAACGTTATTCACTGTAATCATGCATCCAGAAATTTGAGGCGCAAAGGTACGAAGAAATAATGGGGTTTGGGGGCTGGACCCACGGGTTGGTAAATGGGCATCCTGATGGTTGTTCATCCCCCGCTGGCGGGGGCGCTGGCAGCAGCTTACTATGGGTACCTGTTTCATGGATGGCGGTGGTACTGTTGCCCCACCCATCCATGCAATAGGGTTGCTGCGGTAATATCGTGCTGGCGCCCCTGGCAGCGGGGATGAACTGGCAGCTGGATGAGCCAAAGTACCAGCAGCGTATTGGTGTCCACACGATGCCGCCGGCGGGGATGGGCGGCCATAAGGATGTACCAGGGAACAGCAGCATATTTACTCCGCTTCGCGGAGCAAGGATTCGAGATGAAGGGGGTCGGTAACCATTTGCAGGTTGCCGTTGGCATCGAAGGGCCATTGTTCGCGGGGTTTGTCCCAGTACAATTCCACACCGTTCCCATCTGGATCGTTGAGGTAAATAGCTTCGGAAACGCCGTGGTCGGCAGCGCCCGTAAGCGGATACCGGGCTGCTACCAATCGCTTCAGCACCTGCGCCAGGTCTTTGCGGGTGGGATACAGAATGGCAGTATGATACAAGCCACAGGCGCGCTGGGGAGCTGGCGGCGCATTTTTGCTGTGCCAGGTATTCAGCCCGATATGATGATGGTAGCCTCCTGCCGAAAGAAAAACCGCCTGCGGCCCATAACGCTGCGTAATCTCAAAACCCAATAAACCCTGGTAAAAGGCCAGGGCCTTGTCGATATCCGACACTTTCAGGTGTATATGACCGATGCGGGTACCTGGAGGAACCGTGTAGCTGGACATGTAGCGTAATTTAAAATATGAACGAAGGTCGTGGCGTTTTTCCTGCTGCACGGGTTGGAGGGACCAGCAGGCACAAAAAACCCATGAAAAATTACACTTTTTATGAATGTATAATAAAAAAGCCTGTAAAGGATGGAATACAAATTATCCCAACCGTTACAGGCCTATAGGAAGTTTATGCGCTTTATTTCTTTTCCGCAGTGAGCCCGGCCATCAGGTATTCCTTGTTCAGCCTTGAGATATTGGAAACGGAAATTTGTTTCGGGCAAACTGCTTCGCACTGTTCTGTAAACGTGCAGGAGCCGAATCCTTCCTTATCCATCTGGGCTACCATGTTCAGCACGCGGGTTTTGCGTTCCGGTTCACCCTGCGGCAACAGGGCCAGGTGCGATACCTTGGCCGCGAGGAACAACATGGCCGAACTGTTTTTGCAGGCTGCTACACAGGCGCCACAACCAATACAGGCTGCAGCTGCGAATGCTGCATCGGCTTTTTCCTTTTCTACCGGGATGGCATTGGCATCAACGGCATTGCCCGTATTTACCGAAATGTATCCGCCCGCCTGAATGATGCGGTCAAACGCGCTGCGGTCTACCACCAGGTCTTTAATTACGGGGAAAGCGTTGGCGCGCCAGGGTTCCACCACAATGGTGTCGCCGTCTTTGAAAGCACGCATATGCAACTGGCAAACGGTGTTGGCTTTCCAGGGACCATGCGGACGACCATTCACGTACATGGAACAACTGCCACAAATGCCTTCACGGCAATCGTGATCGAAAGCCACCGGGTCTTTTCCTTCTCTGATCAGGCGCTCGTTCAACACGTCGAACATTTCGAGGAAAGACATTTCTGAAGAAATATCTTTCATCTCATAGGTTTCAAAATGTCCCTTATCAGCGGCGTTCTTCTGGCGCCAGACTTTCAGGGTTAGGTTCATTGTATAGTGCTCCATCAAGCGATATTGTTGAATTAAGATATTGTTATTGTTCTCCTGGCAAGTTGTTGCGATCTGCCATCCAACAACTTTACCTTGTACGACCTTACTTGTAACTTCTTTGCGTTGGCTTGGCCACTTCGAAGTTCAGCGGTTCCTTGTGCAATTCCCAGTTGCTTTCACCTTTGAATTCCCAGGCAGCTACATAACTGTAGTTGGCATCATCACGTTTGGCTTCGCCTTCTTCCGTTTGGGATTCTTCGCGGAAGTGACCGCCACAGCTTTCATTGCGGTGCAACGCATCGATACACATCAGTTCGCCGAGTTCCAGGAAGTCGGCCACACGACCTGCTTTATCCAGTTCAGGATTGAATTCATTTACATTTCCGGCAACACGCAGATCGCTCCAGAATTCTTTTCTCAGTTGTTGTATTTCGGTAATAGCCTGTTTCAATCCTTCCGCATTACGGGCCATACCACATTTGTCCCACATAATTTTTCCGAGACGCTTGTGGAAACTTTCCGGCGTTTGATTGCCTTTGATAGACATCAGTTTTTCAATCCGCTCACGCACATTTTTCTCTGCTTCCACAAAGGCAGGGTGGTCGGTAGAGATAGGCGCCGTACGGATTTCGTCGGCCAGGTAATTACCAATGGTATAAGGAATCACGAAGTAACCGTCTGCCAGGCCCTGCATCAGTGCAGAGGCGCCGAGGCGGTTGGCACCGTGGTCGGAGAAGTTGGCTTCGCCCAGTGCATACAACCCGGGAACGGTAGTCATCAATTCATAGTCTACCCACAATCCACCCATGGTATAGTGCACGGCAGGATAGATACGCATCGGCACTTCATACGGATTTTCCCCTGTGATCTTTTCATACATATCAAACAGGTTACCGTATTTTTCTTTCACTACTTCTATACCGTGTTTGCGAACCTGTTCGTCGGTAGGATTGGTGATACCCAGTTTATTGCATTCAATTTTTCCATAGCGCACAATGGCTGCGGCATAGTCGAGGTATACGGCCTGGCGGGATGAACCTACGCCGTAACCGGCATCACAGCGTTCCTTGGCAGCGCGGCTGGCCACGTCGCGGGGAACGAGGTTACCAAAGGCCGGGTATCTTCTTTCGAGATAATAGTCTCTTTCATCTTCGGGTATATCGTTCGGCTTGCGGGTATCTCCTTTTTTCTTCGGCACCCATATGCGGCCGTCATTGCGCAGCGATTCCGACATGAGCGTCAGTTTCGACTGATGATCGCCCGACACCGGAATACAGGTGGGATGTATTTGCGTAAAGCACGGATTGCCGAAGAAAGCGCCTTTGCGATGTGCTTTCCAGATAGCGGTAACGTTGCTGCCCATGGCATTGGTGGAAAGATAGAACACGTTACCATATCCACCCGATGCTAACAGTACGGCATGGCCGAAATGACGTTCCAGTTCACCGGTTACCAGGTTGCGACAGATCACACCGCGACATTTACCGTCGATGATCACCACGTCGAGCATTTCGTGGCGGGCATACATTTTTACATTGCCCAGCGCTACCTGGCGTTCCAAAGCCTGGTAGGCGCCGATGAGCAATTGCTGCCCGGTTTGACCGGCAGCATAGAACGTACGCTGAACCTGTGTACCACCAAAAGAGCGGTTGCTCAGCAATCCGCCATATTCGCGGGCAAAGGGTACGCCCTGTGCCACGCACTGGTCAATAATATTTACACTCACTTCGGCGAGGCGGTGTACATTGGCTTCGCGGGCGCGGTAGTCGCCACCCTTGATGGTGTCGTAAAACAACCTGAATACGCTATCGCCGTCGTTCTGATAGTTCTTGGCTGCGTTGATGCCACCCTGGGCAGCAATGGAGTGCGCCCTGCGTGGCGAGTCCTGGAAACAAAATGCTTTCACTCTATATCCCAGTTCACCAAGTGAGGCCGCTGCAGAAGCGCCGGCCAGACCGGTCCCGATGACGATTACTTCCAGCTTACGCTTATTGGCCGGGTTAACCAGTTTACAATGACCTTTATAATAGGTCCACTTCTGATCTAATGGTCCGGCGGGAATTTTGGAATCAAGCATATTTCGAGTTTCGTGTGTTGAATTTCGTTTATCGGTTTCGCGATTAGGGTTATTAATCTACCCAGCCAAAGTACATACTTACGGGCATGGCTGCAAACAGCAGCGGAATGAGTATGGAGAACCACAGGCCAAATCCGCGGGCCAGGCTGATGTATTTGTTGTTGTGAACGCCCAGGGTCCTGAAAGCACTTTGAAATCCGTGCAACAGGTGCCATGCCAGGGAGAAACAACCTGCCAGGTACAAGATCACAATCCATCCGTTTTGAAATACATCAATCATGCGGGCGTAGAGGTTATGATAGGTTTTGGCGCCAGCTCCATAACTTACAGGTTCAAGTGTGTGCGTGATGCGGCTGGGCACCCAGAAGTGAGATATGTGCATGATCAGAAAAAGCAGGATGAGCGTACCGAGCAATCCCATGGATTTGCGGTACCAGCGGCTGCCTTTGGCGCCAATGGGCACCTGATAGCCCACTTTGCGGGTTGACCTGTTTTTCACTTCCAGCACATATCCCTGGATAATGTGTATGAAAAACCCAATGAAGAGGCCAACTTCTATGATGCGGATAACATAATAATTGCCCATAAAATGGGCAGCTATGTTGAAAACTTCTCCGTTGTCGTTATCATCAAGCAGGTCTGCAAAAATACAGGCGTTAATCCCGGCATGCACTACCAGGAAAGTGATGAGGAACAAGCCTGATAATGCCATTACAATTTTTTTTCCTACGGAGGATGTGAAGAACTCAGACCATTTCATTGTTGAATAGTATTTGTCTTTTCCAAAAACCCGGAAAGGAAATCAGCCGCTGCCCTGAAAATTGCAACAAGTAACAGCATTTCATATGGCAGCATCCGGAAGCATCCATGGCCGGGCTTTACAAAAACAGGAAGAGCTTTAAAAATTTTGACGCAAAAATAACGCAGGAGGGCCAATAATCATATGCTTGTAAAAATTTTTGTGCGATGCATTGCAGGTTAATGTAATTACAGGATAATCACAAAATCCCTATCTTAGCCCCTTAAACCTACTCCACCATCCGGGTCTGATGCAGCAAGTTTATTTTATACATTGGTGCGCAGCAACGAAATTTGCGACCCTTGTAATGGTAAAAAATAATGCATGAAACACGAAGAGGACTTTGAAGCAAATCTGGCCGGCGAAGAAGGTCAGAGTGAAGAAACGAAAAGCAGTTGGTTCAAGCGGATCAAGAAAGGCATTCTGACCAGCACGGCAGAGAAAAAAGAAACTCCGGAAGGACTCTGGAGCAAGTGTCCTGCATGTGGTTATATCTGTACCATGACCGAGTTGCGGGAAAACCTGTTTGTTTGTCCCAAGTGCAACCACCACCATCGTATCGGCAGTGCTGAATATTTTGAGATCCTGTTCGACGACAACCAGTATGAAGTACTGTTCGAAAACATCCGCTCCAAGGATTTCCTGCATTTCACCGACCTGAAATCATACCAGAAACGCCTCGAAGAAAGCTGGGCTAAAACAGATATAACAGACAGTATCCGTGTAGCGCGTGGTCCGCTGAAGGAGCATGAACTGGTGATAGCGTGTATGGACTTTGAATTTATTGGCGGATCATTGGGCAGTGTTATGGGCGAACGTATTGCCCGGGCAGTGGATCTTTGCCTCCAGGCACGCATTCCCCTGCTCATCATCTGTAAATCGGGCGGCGCCCGTATGATGGAAAGCGCTTTTTCACTGATGCAGCTGGCCAAGGTAAGCGGTAAATTATCGCAACTCACCGATGCGCGCATTCCTTATATTTCCCTGCTCACCGACCCATCCTTTGGCGGTATATCTGCCTCCTTTGGTATGCTGGGCGATCTCAATATTGCCGAGCCCGGCGCCCTGATCGGGTTTGCAGGTCCGCGTGTGATCAAGGAAACCATCAAGAAAGACCTGCCCGAAGGCTTCCAGCGCAGTGAATTTTTGCTGGAACATGGGTTCCTCGATTTTATTGTTCAAAGAAAAGAATTGAAGGATAAACTGGCTACAGTATTTAAATTGTTGAGAAACTAAAGAAGTTCTAAGAAAGACCGGATGCTTTATCCGGTCTTTTTTTATCAGGCGCCCTACCCCTTTTAGTGCTTAATTCATCACTCCCGATTTTAGTACGTAAATTTGCGCTCCTGAAAAGCGCGTACCGTGTCAACATCCATAAACAACCGCACTGCCTACCATGAGTATTTCATCGATGAAAAATACGATGCAGGCATGGTATTGACCGGTACGGAAGTGAAATCGCTCCGCAATGGCCGCGCCAGCTTCAATGACAGCTATTGCTATTTTCATAAAGGCGAACTCTGGATCAAAAACCTGCACATAGCCGAATATTCACACGGCACGGCCAATAACCACGATCCCGTACGAGACAGAAAATTATTGTTGCAGAAACGTGAATTGCGAAAGCTGGAAGCCAAACTCAAGGAAAAAGGGTATACCCTGGTGCCGCTCCGGATTTTCTTCACTGAAAAAGGACTGGCCAAACTGGAGATTGGACTGGGCAAAGGCAAGAAACTGCACGACAAACGCGAAACCATCAAAAACCGGGATGTAGAAAGGGAAATGAAGCGATTCCTCAAGTGAAAATAGCCAATCACATTCTGGCTTGATTTTTTCTACCTAACTTCATGTTATGCGCCGATTACTCCCATTTTCCATTTTTGTATTGCTCGTACAATTTTCTTCCGCGCAATCACTCACCGGTTCCTGGTACGGAAAGGCAGATGTGGTAGCGCCCGGCATCAACAATAACTATCTCACCGAGCTGATTTTAAAACAAAAGGGCAATGAAATAGAAGGCATCTTTGCCTACTATTTTAAAGACAGCTATCAGAGCTTTTTTGTGCGCGGCACCTACAACAAGCAAACGCGCAGGGTACGCATTGATAACCTGCCCATTCTTTTTTACCGGTCCGACAGCCGCAATGGCATCGAATGCCCCATGCATTTTGAAGGCATACTGATGGTAAGCCAGGTGAACAGCCTGCTGCGCGGTTCGTTTTACTCCGAAGACCGGTATAAATATACCTGTCCCGAACTGCGTGTAAGTTTCAGCCTGGACAATGCGGCCAATACCGACAGCGCGCTTGCCCACACCATGTCCGGACAAAAATTCTGGCAACCGCAGGAAGAAGACCTCGTAGTGACCAACCTGGCGAGCAATGAAACCGTTACAATCAACGCCGATGCCATGGCTGCAGGCACCCAAAGCATAGAGGCACCTGCACGCATAAACGAAGATGGCAGCAGCGAACTGATTGCGCGCCTGGAAAGCAGAAAAACCATCTATACCATGGACGTGGAAGTGGAAAGCGATTCGCTGCGCATCAGCTTTTACGATAACGGCGATGTGGATGGCGACAGCATCAGCGTATTCATCGATAAAAAACCGGTGCTGGTAAAGCAGGAGCTTACGGCGCGTGCATTAAATATCTACGTGAAGCTGGACAGTACAAAAGACGTGAATGAAGTGACCATGTTTGCCGAAAACCTCGGCGCCTACCCTCCCAATACCGCCCTGATGGTAATTACCGATGGTGTCAAACGCCATGAAGTATATCTCAGCAGCAGCCTTACGCAAAATGCAGGCATACGGCTGAAAAGAAAAAAGAAGTAAGTAAAAAGGCAGAAGTTGTGAACTTCTGCCTTTTGTGTTATTCGAACAATTCGGGTTGATCGCTTTCAGATGCTTTCTCTTCTTTCATCACCCATTCAAATTCGGTGCTCTTGGTATAGTCGGCCAGCTTGTTGCCTACGGCCTTCCAACCCATAACTTCCACAAAATCGTTGATCTTGACTTTGGTGGTACGTGCCTGCGCGCCACGTCCGGCCCTGATCTGTACAATGGGTTCAGGATGCGTAGTAACTGCTTCGAGGTAGTTGCCTTCGCCTTCCTTGATAAAACTGAAAGCATTGTGCAGTGTGGTAGTTTCGATCTTAAAACGTTTTACATTGAACTGCTGCTTATCGTTGTCGAGATAGATGGCCGTTACAATTCTTTCGGGATTGAATTTCTCGATAGACACTACTTTCTCCACATCGAACCGCTGGGTTAATTCCTGATCGGTGATTTCGTAGGTACCGTTCTGGTACATCACCAATATTTTATCTTCCGGCTGGAAGCTGCCCAGGTATTGTCCTTTTTCTTCGGTGTTGAGACGGCCAAAGGTATCGTCGAACCACAATTTAATGCCGCCGAGCGTGGAGCGTCCCTGTTCCTTGAACTTCACCGATTTGATAGGATACTTCGTTACCTGGTTGCCGATACTGTTGCGGCTCTTTATTTCTATTTCTTCAAAATAAAAATCAAATTCTTTTTTGCGTGCTGTGCTGTTGGGGCTGAGGATCACGCGCACCACCTCTGCTTCGCCGTTAGGATTGGCAGAGAAGTAATGCACTTTGCTTTTTTCAGCGCCTTTGGTGAGATCGTATTCACGCTCGCGGGTGACGCCGGTTACGTTGAAGCGCTTGGCAAAACTGATACCCGTTTTACCATCCACATAAATCATGTTGTAGGTGGTGCGTTCATCATTCTTCTGGAATACGGCCACATGGATAATGTCCTTTCCGATGAACACTTTATCGGCCACCTTCACCACTTTCATTTTACCGCTCTTGGTAAAGGCAATGATATCGTCAAGCGTAGAACATTCGGTAACAAATTCGTCTTTCTTCAAACCGGTCCCGATAAAACCATCCGCGCGGTTTACATACAATTTGGTATTGGCAATAGCCACCTGCTTGGCCTGGATGGCTTCAAACAGTTTGATTTCTGTTTTGCGCTCTCGTCCCTTGCCGTATTTCTGCAGAAGGTTCTCATAGTAGGCCACTGCAAAGTCAACCAGGTTGGCAAGGTCGTGTTTAACCTGTTTGATGTCTTTGTCGAGCCCCTTGATCTGCTCGTTCAGTTCTTCGATATCAAGCTTATAAATACGGCGAACCGGTTTTTCGGTAAGCTTTACTATATCGTCGCGGGTAATATCGCGGCGGAGTTGTTTGCGGTAAGGTTTGAAAGCTTCATTGATGGCATCGAGCACTTTTTCCCAGGTGGCATGTTTCTTTTCCAGCTCCTTATAAATCTTTTCTTCGAAGAAGATTTTTTCCAGTGAAGTGTAATGCCATTTTTCCTGCAGCTCGGCCAGTTTGATTTCCAGCTCTTTCTTCAGCAGTTCCTTGGTATGGTCTACTGAATATTTCAGCAGATCGTGCACCCCCATGAATCGGGGCTTCTGGTCAACGATCACGCAGGTATTGGGCGATACGCTCACTTCGCATTGTGTAAAAGCGTAGAGCGCATCGATGGTAATATCGGGAGAAATGCCCGGCGCCAGGTCTACCTGGATTTCCACTTCTGCAGCGGTGTTATCCGTTACTTTTTTGATCTTGATCTTACCCTGTTCATTCGCCTTGATAATGGAATCGATCAGCGCTGTGGTGGTAACGCCATAAGGCACATCGCGAATGATGAGCGTTTTTTTGTCCACTTCTTCAATATGCGAACGGATGCGCACCTTGCCGCCACGCCTGCCTTCGTTGTAGTGGGTAACATCGATCATGCCCCCAGTCTGGAAATCGGGATACAGTTCGAATTTCTTACCACGCAGGTATTTGATGGCGGCTTCTATGATTTCGCAGAAATTGTGCGGGAGAATTTTGGTAGCCAGACCTACTGCAATACCTTCAGCACCCTGTGCCAGCAGCAGCGGGAACTTCATGGGCAAGGTAACGGGTTCGTTCTTGCGGCCATCGTAACTCAGCGCCCACTCGGTGGTTTTGGCGTTGAAGGCCACGTCCAGCGCAAAACGGCTGAGGCGGGCTTCAATGTAACGGGCGGCAGCAGCTTCATCGCCGGTGCGTACGTCGCCCCAGTTACCCTGTGTATCGATCAGCAGATCTTTTTGCCCCATGTTCACCAGGGCATCGCCGATACTGGCATCGCCATGGGGATGGTATTGCATGCTATGGCCGATGATATTGGCCACCTTATTGAAGCGGCCATCGTCCATTTCCTTCATGGCATGCAAAATGCGCCGTTGCACCGGTTTCAACCCATCTTCAATAGCCGGTACGGCGCGTTCGAGAATTACATAGGAAGCATAATCGAGGAACCAGTTTTTATACTGCCCCGTTACGCCGGATTCAAGGTCAAACAAATCTTCTTTCTTCTTCGCTGCCAAAGCTGAATATTTTTTTAATTAAGACTATAAAAAAACTTACCTGTCGTTACGGCCTATAGGTCCCAGGTGTGTATCTTTAAAACTGCTGGCATATTTCAACCCATAACCGAAAAGCCTGTCCATACTGCTATGTCCGAATAAAATCAAACCTGCCAGTTGCAAGGGTCCATTGGCCCCATATAACCCGGCCAGGTATACCACAATGGCCACACCTTTGTGATGAAACAGGTTATAAGTAAAAGCGCCCACCTTGTTGTTCACCAGGTAACCCAATATACTGATATCAGGCGCCAGGAACAGTGCGGCGTACATCCACCAGGGATAAGGCATCACACTGAACAGGTATATGCTGAGGCCCAGCATGGCTGCCTCTTCGAGCCGTATAAGATTTTTCATACCAATTCCTTCTGCACAAAAAACCGGAGGCGCCGGGTATACAAGCTGATGTATTATTCGGCTACTGTTGGCTGTGATGATTTTGCTTTTACTTCAAAATCTTTCATGCCTTTCGGTTCACCCTGCACATCATAATCTCCCTGCGCCAGCAATCCTTTCAGGCGCCACAGCAGGAACATATCGCCGGTAGTTTGTTTGTTTTTACTCAAAAAATTATGAATAATGCGACTGGCTTTCTGCCAATCGGATGTAATGTATTTTTTCAGATCGTTGTCGTAGTAATCGTAATCGTGCTGCGACAGCTTTTTGCCTCCTTCGAGAATGCGTACGCCTTTGTCTTCATTTTGCAAACGCGTCCACTCATCGGGGTCTACTTCAAATTCGCTGAGCGTAATGGGCCGGGCGAGTTTTTTGGCTTTTAAGAATTCTTTTGGTGGAATGGTATGCAGCCATTCGGGATAAAAGATCAGTCCTTTTTCATTGATGAACGGGAGATTGTTCAGGTACAGGATGAAAATTCTGCCCTGGAAATCTTTCAACTGGCTCATGAGCCAGTAGTAGCCGCTCACATCGTGTTTGTTTTGTGCGGCCCATATCCATACCACTTCTTCTTCATTATTCTTCAACCGTTCGATCAGATCGGCAACGGTTTTGTTGTCGTCTACCAAACCTTTATCTACAGCACCGTCTGCATCGCCGCCGGCCAGTACGGTACGCCACCAGTCTTTTCTGGCCGCTATGCCTTCTTCTGTATAGATGTCTTTTATTGGTCCAACTGCGTAATCATCTTTTACCTGGATCACCTCTCCTGCCAGGCTTTCGTCAAGCTCTATGGCTTTTTGCATCACAGCCACATCTGCTTCGTTGAAAACTATGTGAATCATACTGTGTTGTTTAAGGAAAAATTTATTGCTCTTCCACCAGGTCCAGTTCTATGCGCAGGCGTTCAATAATAAACTCCTGGCGTTCCTGGGTATTCTTACCCATGTAATATTCCAGCAATGGCTGAATATGTTCACCATGCTCAATGATCACCGGCTTCTTGCGCATTTCGGGACCGATGAAGCGGGCAAATTCTGCAGGACTGATTTCACCCAATCCTTTAAAGCGGGTGATCTCCGGTTTGCCACCGAGTTTTTTAATGGCGGCCTGCTTTTCATTTTCATCGTAACAATAGATCGTTTCCTGTTTGTTGCGCACGCGGAAAAGCGGCGTTTCCAGGATGTATACGTGCCCGTTCTTCACCAGGTCGGGGAAGAATTGGAGGAAGAAGGTCATCATCAGCAGGCGGATGTGCATACCGTCTACGTCGGCATCGGTTGCGATCACAATATTGTTGTACCGCAGTCCTTCATAACCTTCTTCGATATTCAGTGCATGTTGCAGCAAGTTGAATTCTTCGTTTTCGTACACCACCTTTTTGGTAAGACCATAACAGTTAAGCGGCTTACCGCGCAAACTGAATACAGCCTGCGTTTCTACATTGCGCGATTTGGTGATGGAACCACTGGCTGAGTCACCCTCGGTAATAAAGATGGTGCTTTCTTTTGCTTTTTCCAGGATAGCCTCTTTGTCTTTGCCGGTTGGTTCATCGTTGAGATGGTAACGGCAGTCGCGCAGCTTGCGGTTATGTAGGTTGGCTTTTTTGGCGCGTTCATTGGCCAGTTTCTTGATGCCTGCCAGTTCCTTGCGTTCCCTTTCACTTTGCTCGATACGTTTTTTCAACGCATCGGCTGTGGATGGGTTACGATGCAGGTAATTGTCCAGTTCCTTGCTGAGAAAATCACCTACAAAATTGCGCATGGAAGGTCCGCCTTCGTACACGAACTGCGAGCCCAGCTTGGTCTTGGTTTGTGATTCAAACACCGGCTCCTGCACCCTTACCGAGATGGCGGCGCAGATGCTGGCGCGGATATCGGAGGCTTCATAATCTTTTTTATAGAAATCGCGGATGGTTTTGACTACTGCTTCGCGAAAAGCCGCGAGGTGCGTGCCACCCTGCGTGGTATACTGACCATTCACGAACGAATAGTATTCTTCTCCATACTGGTCCTCGTGCGTCATGGCCACCTCAATATCATCCCCTTTCAGGTGAATGATCGGGTAGCGCAATTCGTCTTCGTTGGTCTTGCGTTGCAGCAGGTCGAGCAACCCGTTTTTGCTGACGTATTTCTTTCCGTTGAGGGTGATGACGAGACCGGCATTGAGGTAACAATAGTTCCACAGCTGGCTGTCGATATATTCTTCAATGAAACGGAAATTTTTGAACACTCCGCTGTCAGGAATGAAGGTCACCATGGTACCGTTCTTTTCATCGGTTTTGGTTTCCTTGTGTTCCTTGATCAGCACGCCCTGCTGGAATTCGGCGGTTTTTTCACGGCCTTCGCGGAAAGCGGTTACTTTGAAATAATTACTCAATGCGTTTACCGCTTTTGTACCCACACCGTTCAAACCAACGCTTTTCTGAAACACTTTGCTGTCGTATTTGGCGCCGGTATTGATCTTGCTCACCACATCCACCACCTTGCCCAGCGGAATACCGCGGCCATAGTCGCGAACGGTTACCGTTTTTCCATCGATGGTAATATCAATCTGTTTGCCGTAGCCCATGGTGTACTCGTCAATACAGTTGTCGATTACCTCTTTGAGCAGCACGTAAATGCCGTCGTCTGGACTGGAACCATCGCCCAGTTTGCCGATATACATACCCGGACGCATGCGGATATGCTCTCGCCAGTCCAGCGATTTAATGGAATCTTCGGTATACTCGAACAAATTGGTGGTTTCAGGTTTCTTTTCTTTTGCCATTTATCTGGTACTGAATTTTTGCAGGGATGAACAAATATTGCTCACCTGTTGCTCTGACTATCTTTGATTTATGTGAAATAAAATGCGATTCCCGACACGTTTCCCTACTTCGGGAACGGGCAAATATAGCCAATTGAAGGCAGAAGGTTTTTCCCGTAGTTATTAACGAATGTGGAAAAAAATGACGGCTTGTCACACAATAAAACAACTGTTGTCAGCCGGAGAGTTAACAAATAATGAGACCAATTTGTTCAGGAGGGAAATGGCCGGTGCCATTGGCCAGCGCGGGAAAAACAACAGAAAAATTTTCATACTGCGCCGGAAGCGTTTCCGGATAGTGATATTTGCGTTTTCAAAACAATACCACCCATTTCGCACAAGATGACCCAACAAGCACTTCTGGCAGACATCCGGCAGGTAAGCGTACATCGCAATGGTACCACTTTGCTGCATTCCCTGGATTGGCAGCTATACCAGCATGAGCAATGGGGCATTATTGGCCCTTCGGGCAGCGGGAAAACCACGCTGGCGCAGGCGCTGGCAGGCAGGATCTTTCATCACGGTGAAATAGATTTTTACTTTCAGCAACCGGGTGGTGTGTTGTTGATTGAACAGCAGCATCATTTCAAAAACCGCTCTAACACAGCAGACCTGTACTACCAGCAGCGCTACAATTCGATGGACGCGGAAGATACGATTACGGTGGCGGAAGCGCTGGCAGGGTATACAACCGATGAAGCGTTGTTCAACAGCCGGATGGCATTGCTTCATCTCAATGCATTGCTGGACAAACCGCTCATTCAATTGTCGAATGGTGAAAACAAGCGGTTGCAACTTGCCAAAGCCTTGATGCAACACCCGGCGATGCTGATACTGGACAATCCGTTCACCGGGTTGGATATCGAAGGCCGTAAGACTTTACATGCAATCTTGCAATCACTTCGGGCGGAAGGTATACCTGTTATTTTGATTGCTCCCATTGATGAATTACCAGACAGTATTACGCACGTGATGGTGCTGCAGGAAGGGAAGTGCGTCTATGCAGGGCCAAAGAATAGTTTGCCCCCCACTATAAAGGAAAGCAATACCTACTCCATCACAGATTATACAGCTCGGCTCGCCGGCATACCTGCACAACGCGAAGATGATTTTGCCTGCGCGGTAAAGATGAAAAATGTAACGGTACGGTACGGAGCGAAAATCATTCTGCAAGACATTCACTGGGAAGTAAAGCGCGGCGAATGCTGGAGCATTGCTGGTCCCAACGGCAGCGGCAAGTCTACCTTGCTGAGCCTGATCACCGCCGACAACCCGCAGGCCTATGCCAACGACATCTGGCTGTTCGATCGCAAACGCGGCACCGGGGAAAGCATCTGGGACATCAAACGGAAAATCGGATTTGTATCGCCGGAACTGCATTTGTTTTTTGATGCCGGTGCTACCTGTTTTGAGGTGGTAGCTTCAGGTTTATTTGATACGATCGGGTTGTTCCGGCAACTCTCGCAGGCGCAGCAACAACAGGTCCATGCATGGTTGGAGTTACTCGATTTGAAAAAGTGGCAGACGAGTTTTTTGAACAGGCTTTCGCTGGGACAACAACGCATGACTTTGCTTGCCCGCGCGCTGGTGAAAAATCCGCCGCTATTGATATTGGATGAACCCTGCCAGGGACTGGACGACGGGCAAACGAGGAATTTCAGGGAACTGGTGAACCAGTTGTGCGTGCATTTCCGCACCACGTTGTTGTACGTGAGCCACTACGAGAAAGATATACCGGCATGCGTGCAACACCAGTTGCGCCTGGAAGCAGGGAAAGGCATTATCAGGAAATAAGGAGCGTCCCAGGGCGGTAAGCCAATCGGTCGATGCCCGGATTGCAGTACTTTAATGGACATTTCACAGTGTGCTGAAAAAAAAATTTACAGCACAAATATGCTGCTGTCAATAACTGATTATTGACAATATTCAATTCAGTTACTCTTCTGGTGAAATAATTCTACAAGCTTTCCACGTAGCACGCGAAACAGGGTGTTTATAATTTTTGTGCCAGCAGGCTATAAAAAATGTTAAAAAAAATACTTGTCAACATAAAAATATTCTGGCATAGTATTGGAATATTACACTCACAATACAACCTAACCGTACACAACACCGGGTCCCCAACCGTATAATGCAGCCGCCCCGGCTATGCACCCGATGATTAAACGATGTAACCATTTTTTAATTAACCCATAATTTGTAATTATGAAACATGCCAAATTGAAACTGGCAGCACTGAGTTTTGCTGCCGCAGCCTTATTCGCATTTAGTGAACTGAGAACCGGTACCATTAAAGGTATGGTAACGCCTGCAGACGGTGCTTCGAATGCGTGGGCCGTATCCAGTACCGACACGTTAAAAGCAGCTATCAACGAGGGAACATTCACCATATCGGATGTACCGGCTGGCACTTATCGGGTAATAATTGAAGCAAAACCGCCTTACAAAAACGCAGCAAAGGATGGTGTAACCGTTACCGATGGTCAGACTACTGACGTAGGAGAAATCAAGTTGGAGCAATAGCACAATCAGAAAGCTAAAGGAAAAGGGAAGTCAGCAGTGCCGCAAGGTGCTGCTTTCTTTTTTTGGTCACACTTGTTTTGATACTGCCTTGCAGGCATTTTCTTGCGTTTCGATGTAATAGCAATCGTTGAATGGTCCTTTCAGGGCTTTGCACAGCAATTCCGCTACTATCCTTATTATAATTGCAAGCACATGAAATCGGGTCCAATAGTGATAATAGCGGATGATGCGGACGACAGGGGAATCTCCAGGACATCCTGTGGGATATAAATATCAGGAACAAACTGATTTGGTTTCCACGCGCCGATCTGGCATTTTTATACCTCAAAACGTCTGAGGAAAAACCATTTAATATTCTCAGCAATATCAACCTGCCCGGTCAAAACGGCATCGGGTCCAAAAGACAAATTGATGCCGATCCACAACTACGCGCCAAAAGCGTTCCCTTTGTTTTTTACAGCACCTCGGTTAATCAGCAGGCAGTGAATGAAGCGTATTCGAAGATGACGGTACAGGGATTTTTTCAGAAGGGGATTAACTATGAGGAAATGAAGAAGGATAGNCAGTTGATAATGGATTATTGGAAAGGTATTGCAAGCATNCGGATACTTAACTTTTTTTCACCTACATATTAACGTAAGATTNATATATTAATGTAGATAACTTTTTTGAGAGATTTATGTGGATGTGAATAAGGTTTTATACTTTTACGCATAGTCGTTACCGGCATACTTATTTTTTTATGGAACTCCAATTCCTTAAGTTTTTGCTGGATATTGCGCAATACTACGCCGTTCCTGAGGAGCTGAAGTCAAGATTACCTACTTTCAGGGAACTTGCAGAATGGTATGGTCCTTATCTGGCCCTTGTATTGTGCCTGGTTATCGCCTTGTTGGTTATGCAATTTGTATGGTTTAGCAGAGTAATACGCGCCAAGAATGCAGAAATCAGCAGGCTCATAAAAAAAGAAAGTGATATTTACGAACGACTACATCATTTGATCGATAGGATAATTGGTTTTCAAAAATAGTATCTATGTTTTTAGCAATTAACACAGCACTCATCCTTATTATCCTTTTGCTGTTCCTCGGAGGCTATTACCGGATTTCAAGAAGGTATTATTTTGATTTGACAATATACCAGTTAAGAGCACTCCGGCATGATACGCTGATGCACCTGTCTCACCTGGTGGCGACCGAAAACTGCGATCCTGTTGAAGTGCTGGAGTTAAGAAAAATGCTGGACGTATTTTCCTATACCTTAAACCGCTTCGACCAACTGCAATCCAGGCTTTTCAGGTACAAAAGTTTGCAGCAAATATTTTTGAATATTGACCGGGTTGCAAGAAAAGCAGACCGCGAAGTAGCAGTAAAAAGTCCCAAGATAGTGGAATTGAAAATGGGATTTTTGAATGCCTTATATACAGCTTTTTGCACCAGTATTTTTTTCAGGCACAAGCTGGTGGTGAAATTGTTTTTCATGCTAACCGCCATTGCAGTGCGGGTTGGAATGAACGTTGCCAGAAGGCGGGTAAGGGAACTGCAGTATATAGTGCGTACATATAATCACATAAACAAGAGTAGGAATGCGTTAAGCTGTTAGCGGACCTATTTATTTCCAAAAGCATCAGGTCATTCAAAGAGGCACCAAAGGGGTAAATGAAACCAAATAGGGACAACTCAGAGGTGTATAAGAAGAAAAGAGGGAAACCTCCTGCAGGTACCAGACTCATGCTTTTTCAGTCATAATCAATAAAAAACCGCCTCACATTATTGTTGTTGAGGCGGTTATTATTTGTCTGTGTCCCCGCAGAGACTCGAACTCTGGACCCATTGATTAAGAGTCAATTGCTCTACCAACTGAGCTACGGAGACGAAAAACAGGACTGCAAAAATAAGGGATAGAAATTAAATGCAAAACAGCAATATCTGTCGCCCTGTTTCCCGTTATGATGATTAGCTCCAGGTAACTGCTAATCCGTTTCCCGCTCCCGGTATTCTTCCGGCGTTCCATCATCATCGGCATCAAACCGGTCGCCACCGAGACTGTAATAGTCATTTTCTTCATCGCCCTGGTCCAGCGCATCACGGCGCGGAAGACTGCCGTTACTGTCTGGAATATCGAGGTCTTCACCGGTAGTTTCGATGTCCACAGCCGCCTCATTCAGTGGATCACCCTCAAAATCGGTATCGTCAAGGCCTTCCCCACTCACCAGTTCGTCTTCTCCCATATCGAGGTCCTGGTCAGGATCGCCGAGCAGTTCTATGTCTTCCGGCGTTACGTCCGCCTCGGTACCCATTACAATTTCCAGGTCATCTTCTTCCTCCAACACATCCTTTCCATCGCGCTCGCCTTCCTCATCGTCGGCGGCTGCTGTTGAATCTGCCATTTCACCGGGCACGCCGGCAGACAGCACGCTTTCCTGTCCGGGGATGTCGGATACTTCCGGCATCATAATAAATTCATCTTCATCACTACCCAGTCGTTCACGATTCATGCGTGTTGAAGTAGATTCTTTCGTATCATCAGCATTGGTTGACTGCGGCGCCTCGGCGTCATCCCTGTATATATTATCCCGTTGATCGGTTTTTCCGGTTTTCTTTTTTCCCGAAGTTTTTGGTCTTGCCATAAATACTTTTTGTATCAGTATCAAAAAAACTATGCCGCCAGCATGGGTGCTTTGCAGGGTTGTATTCAACATTTATTTTGTGTTACAGCAGCTTCCCTCCTCCTGCTGCAATTAAATTGGTACAACAAAAAGAAGTGTAGAAGAATCACTACAACCAGATAACCACAAAGCCGACAGGGAATAAGAAACGCAGTTGCTGAAGAAAAGAAAAAACTACCAACGTGAACGCATTAACCTGATCGCGAAAGTCCTGTGTTTCCTGCTGCCGGTGAACAATTACAAATGCTCCATGGAATGAGAATTGAAGATTTTATGTTAAACCAACATATCATCTGCCTTAAACGTTCAGCTGTATGATCCGCGGGATAACCGTTTATAGAAACCGGGTTGTAGAAGTATGCTTCCGCGCTGCACGTTTTATTCCCATTGCCGGCCTGTTATTGTATTTATTCCTGGTGTCTGCATTCGTATTACCGGTAGCCATTCTGTATTGTTTGTTGATTATGCCCGCAGCATGGACAACGCAGTTTGTAAAACATAAACGCTATATACCAATGCTCATCAGGACTGCCGGCAGCCTGGAACATATCAGCTTACAGCTTTCGCACGCACGCAAATCTGTAGTGGGTTGCTTTCATGCGATCAGGAGAAGTATGCGATGGCAGTGGCCATTGTCGTGATGCAACCTACCCCACAGTTTCCCTGGCCTCATCAAGGCATCAAATTTGAAATAAGCATTACGTGTTACGTATTGCACAAATAGCACCCTTGTATGAATCTGTACCGCCCCGCCTGTACGGAGGCACAGAACGGATCGTCCATTACCTCACCGAGGAACTGGTAGCATTGGGCTATGATGTAACCTTGTTTGCTTCCGGCGATTCTATTACTACAGCCCGGCTCATACCCGTTGCCCCGAAAGCTTTGCGATTAGGCAATTGCAAAGACCCGCTCGCCTGGCACATACTGCAACTGGGCGAAGTTTTTGACCGCATGACTGAATTTGACCTGTTGCATTTTCATACCGACTATTTACATTTCCCTTTTACCAACGCATGGAATAAAACAACGCTTACCACGTTACATGGACGGCAGGACCTGCCGGAACTGAAACACCTGTACCAGAAATATTCCAATATACCGGTGGTATCTATCAGTAATGCACAACGCCTCCCCTTGCCCATGGCCAACTGGGCAGGCACCGTGTATCATGGTTTGCCGCTCAACCTGTACAGGCCCGGCGATGGCAAAGGCAATTACCTCTTGTTCCTTGGCCGCATTTCCGAAGAAAAAAGACCTGATCGCGCCATCGAAATTGCGCGCCTGGCCAACATGCCTATCAAAATCGCGGCAAAAGTAGATAAGGCAGATATGGCCTATTTTGAAAAAAAGATACGGCGGTTGCTAAAACAGCCTCATGTTGAGTTCCTGGGTGAAGTGGGTGAAGCGCAAAAAGAAGAACTGCTGCAGCACGCAACCGCTTTGCTGTTTCCGATAGAATGGCCCGAACCGTTTGGACTGGTGCTGATCGAAGCAATGGCCTGCGGCACCCCCGTGATAGCATGGAACCGCGGCGCTGTGCCTGAAATTATTACACACGGTAAAACCGGTTATATTGTTGAGAACATCCCGCAGGCCGTGCATGCCATACAACAAATCCACCGGATCAGTCGCTCAACATGCAGGGAAACCTTCGAAAAGCGATTCAGCGCTACCGTGATGGCTAAAAACTATATACGATTGTATGAACTACAACGAGCCCGCATGCATGAGCAGCTGACCAACCTGAACACAATTGCCATCTCCAAAACCCTGCCATAGTGCGCAGTGTATTGTTTAACAAAGCCATTGCTGGCGACCGTTAATAGCAGTGTATGAAAAAACAGGAAGCCTTACTACGTTGGGAAGACAAGTATTACATCCACGCTTCTTCTTCGTATGCTGATGACCGTGTTAGCGTACTGAACTATGAAGACACATTCGGTATATTCGATCGCTGGGGCGATATCAAACAGATAGGCAGCGGTGTACAGGGCATTTATCACCAGGGCACCCGTTTCATCAGCGAAATGGAACTGGAGATCAACAAATACCGCCCCATGCTGCTCAGTTCCTATATCAAAAACGAAAACGAAATTCTCTCTGTGGACCTTACCAATCCCGATATGGAAGGCACAGACGGATTGCTGATTCCCAAAGGAAGCATCCACATCGCACGTACACGTTTTCTGCAAAACGGTTCCTATCATGAACTGGTAGTGCTTACCAATTATGGTGTAATGCCTTATGAACTGGAATTACTGATTTCCTACCGGGGCGATTTCAAAGATATTTTTGAAATACGCGGCATGACGCGGCAACAAAGAGGCAAAATGCTGCCGGCACAAACGGAAGGTTGTCGTATTGTGTGTTTTTCCTACGAAGGCCTGGACAATATTCAACGGCAAACACGCCTGCAGTTTGATCCTTCTCCCGACGAACTGAAATTTCATTATGCTATTTATCGCATTACACTCCCTCCGCAGGAGTCGTACAGTTTTCACTGCACTGCTGTATTCCAGGTGAAACAACACCCGCTGGCATTTGAGCCTTTCAGTCATGCGTTTTCAAAAAGAGAAGCGGTACTGCAAAAAGGGAAAGAATTGATTCCGGAAGTGTATACAGACAACACACAGTTCAACAACTGGATCAACCGTTCCGGCAATGATCTTCGCTCGCTGCTGGTGCAAACCTCCGAAGGTTTTTATCCCTATGCTGGTGTTCCCTGGTACAATACCGCATTTGGAAGAGACGGCATCATCACAGCTTTTTCCATGTTATGGCTGGTGCCCGAAATTGCCAAAGGCGTTTTACTGTTCCTGGCCCGCCGGCAAGCCACCGAACTGAATCCTGTGCAGGATGCCGAACCCGGAAAAATATTGCATGAAATGCGCAGTGGTGAAATGGCCGAAACCGGCGAAATTCCATTCAAATTGTATTATGGCACCATCGATGCTACGATGCTGTTTGTAATGCTGGCAGGACATTATCTCAAACGCACCAACGACCTCGCTACCATCAACCGCATCTGGCCGAATATCCTGAATGCCCTTACATGGATCAACAAGTATGGGGATATAGATGGTGATGGGTTTGTAGAATACCAGAAAAAAGCAACACATGGTTTAACCAACCAGGGATGGAAAGACAGTCATGACTCAGTAATGTACGAAGATGGCGAACTGGCCAGCTATCCTATTGCCTTATGTGAAGTGCAGGGGTATGTGTATGATGCCAAATTGCAGGCGGCTTACATAGCAGAAAGAATGGACGAACATACGCTGGCAGAAAAACTGAGAACCGAAGCCGCTACGCTCAAGGAACGCTTCAATGAAGTTTTCTGGGACGAAAAGCTCGGCACCTATGTACTCGCACTCGACGGCCAAAAAAGACCTTGCCGCGTATTGAGCAGCAATGCAGGACATACATTGTTCTCCGGAATTGCCACAGAAGAATATGCCCGCAGCACGGTGCAACGACTGATGTCGGATGAAATGTTCAACGGCTGGGGGATTCGTACCTTGTCTTCGAAAGAAGTTCGGTACAATCCTATGTCATACCATAACGGTTCCGTATGGCCGCACGACACCGCTTTGATCGCTTATGGTTTTGCGAGATATGGTTTTACGCAGGAAGCCCTCCGGCTGATGCAGGGTTTGTTTGACGCATCGTTGTTTATAGAGTTGCAGCGACTGCCGGAATTGTTTTGCGGATTTCCTTTCCGCCGGGGCGAAGCGCCTACCAGTTACCCGGTGGCCTGTTCGCCACAAGCCTGGTCAGTAGCAGCAGTATTCCTTGTATTGCAGGCATGCCTGCAGATTTCTATTGATGCCTTTCAAAAAAGACTGACATTCTGCAGACCGCAGTTGCCCTCCTACCTGAACCATATACGCATCTCCAACCTGCGTTCCGGTGATGAAGTGTTTACGCTGGAAATTATCAAATATCCACACGATATCGGCCTCCACCTGATCAAAAAGCCTGCCGGATGGGAAGTGGCCAACATCAAGTAATTTGCAAATAGGCACCGAACAAAAATGTCAGCGGGTCTTCTTTACATTATTTGCCACCAGACCTTTCGGTCCTTTCTGTACTTCAAAACTTACTTTATCGTGCTCTTTCACGCGATCGGCTAACTGGTTTACATGTACAAATATGCTTTCCTGCGTTTGTAAATCCCTGATAAAACCGAAACCTTTTGCATCGTTAAAGAAAGTCACCACACCGTTGCGGGTACCATTCATTTCCTCAGCGGGGTCGTATTTGGGCACACCAATCTGGATATCTTCCGCTTTTATTTCCACCTTTTTCTTCGGATCAGGTGGTGTGGACGTAATGTTGCCATTCTCATCGATGTAGGCCATCATTTCTTCCAGCGTCTTTCCTTTTTTCGCATTGGCCTTACGTTCTTCCATTTTCTCCCGTTTGTCCTGTTGCTTCTTTAAACGCTTTTTTTCCTTCTCTTTTTTATTAAAGGTTTCCTGGGATTTACCCATACTTATTAAGGTTTGATGAACAACGAATGTCGGCCTTTTATTGCTGAATATGAAGCGATGGAAGATATTTACTTAAGCACATTGGCCCGGTCCGGGCATATTTATAGAAGAAATACGTAGGCCAAATAAAGGTAAAGTGCTTGTACTTAGGCGATTAGGTATTGACAGCGAAATATTAAGGGGAGCGTTTCAAAAATGCTGAAAACCCATTGGCCGGTAAGGTAAGCCTCACACTTTTTTTATTGATGGCAACAGTTACCACTTCTTCCTTACCTGCCGGATTACTGCCATATATACTGTCTTTTGTGATCAGCAGCATGCATGGTTTGTCCACGGTAATCTTCTTTTTGTTTTGTATTTCCGCACTGCCTTTTGTATGAAAAACGAACATCTGCGTACCATCTTTCCATTGCACGGCCTGGCAAAGCGTATCGTTGCGAAGGATGGTCCAGTCTGGTTTGCGGGAAATGGTTGCTACCGCCGCGGGTGTTGTCGCCATCGTAACTACATAGCCTGTATTGACAGTATGCTGCTTGTGCTGCAACACAGGCGTGAAGACTTTTTCCCTAACAGGAGGCAGTTTTATGGAAGCATTGATATCGCTCCAATTGCCGGTTATTCTTTTCATGCGTACGGATACTGATGAAGGTTGTAAAAAAACATATCCGATGCCTGCATGGTATAGCCAGCGGACATTTTCAAAAGTGTATTCACCTTCGTCTGTCAACTCCTGGTCACCATCCACGGTAACATTGCTCACCCAGCGGCATTGGTCTATTGCTGTTTGCANGGGACCAACAATGTTGCGTTGCGTTAATCCTGCCATGAGGCAGATCACCCGTTCGTTGTGGCAAAACCAGGCTTTTTTTGCAGTAAGGGAACCGCCTTTTTCATCAGTCAGTTGGTAATCCATCACAGCAGCACCGCTCATCCCGTTCGACACCCCTCCCACCCACGGCAGCCGTGCGGCAGCTGCAGCACCGGGAAAAACAGTAACGCCGGGCAACAAATTCCAGTCCCATACAGGCATCAGGTCATAATACTCCTTCCCATCACGCACCAGGTAGGCATCACCGCTGTGCAACAATCGGCCTTTGAGGTTTTCATTGTTGATGGATTCAGTTGGAAGTGTACGACTCGAAATGGTTTTCAGAAAAAAAGAAAATGCAGGCGTATGATACGCTGCAAAGTCAGCACAAGGAAAATAACGGAAACCAACAACCGAAGCATTGTCTTTTTCCTGGCTTTCGGCAATGGCAATAAACTGAGGCGCATTGGCGGAGTCAATGGCGCTGAGATAAGGGATCAATTTCATGATGTCTGCCGCATGCAGTGCGTGGGGTCTGCTGACAGACCGGTCCAGCGTACCGGGTACGGTATGTTTTCCACGCGCCATCCATTGCCAGCCTTGCAATACAAAGTCAGCAAGCAGCTGAATTTTTTCCGCAGGCAATTGCCATTGTGTGCCCTGCAGTTCCCAGGCCAGCCGTACATTATCATATAAAAAAGCCCTGCCGTAATGATAGATCTGCAGGCGCTGGTTATGCTGATGAAAACTGTAATCGGGCTGAATGCCTTCGCCGGTGGACATTTTGATTTCACTCACCAGTTTTTGCACCGCATGACGTATGATGGAGTCATTTCCGGTAAGTGCGCCATAATGCAGGGCTAGATCGGCGCTCCAGGTCAAATTGGCGCCTGTATGCGTTTGCCAGTTGCCGTATTGCGCCATCACTTCCAGCGCCGACCGCAAGGTAGCGGAATCCATATACGGGCGCAATACAATCACGATATCACGCATCAATTGCGGCACGCCAATCTTGTTGTGCCACCAATTGTTGCTGTGGTATCTTTTCTGCAACCAGTGTTGCAGGGCATCAAACATGAATTGTTTTACCCGAATGTTGCGGTACCAGTATGAATCTTGCCGGGTCCATGCCAATGCCAGGGCGCGTACGCGCAGCAGGTGCTGCGATACCTGCCAGTTGGCCAATTGCTGATCCTGGTAGTCTATATCGCGCCATTGCGCTGATGAGTCGAAGGTATTGAGATAATGCGTGATGTCCGGCACTACTTCCGTATTTGTCAGCCAGGATCGGTATCGCTGTAAAATCAAGGCTGTCTCTGCATGGAAGCGCATGGAGAGTACGGCCAGCACGGGCAGATGGTCAGAAGCATACCGCTCGGGGATCACTTCATGCGAAATAATTTCATAGGCCTTTGATGGATAGTATGCAATATAGTCGATTGTCCTGTTGGGTTGATGCACGGGAATGGTAGGCGCACAGGGACTGCAGGTCCTGGTGAGGTGCGCGTCCAGCAATTGTATGCAACTACTGGAAGGTTGGGCATTGAGATCACCGGCCAGAATAAAAGGCAATGGTTCCTGCCGCACGATGCGCACAATTTCCTGCACCTGCAAATCGCGGTTGCCGGCGCTCTTCACATCCAGATGCGTGCTGCCAAACCGGAGGGTGTTTCCACCAGGCAATTGTACCGTAGCAACGGCCAGCACGCGTGGTTCGGCCGTGGTATCTGCAGCGGATGGCAGTGGATAGGTTTTACAATCTTTCAGGGGAAATTTTGAAAGCAATGCCACACCATATTGCCCGCCATCGTAGTTGATGGCTTTGCCAAAATAGACGTACATGTTCAGGCGGGCAGCTAATTCCGAGGCTTCATCGATGTTGCCTGAGCGGCCGGTGAAAACATCCACTTCCTGCACGGCCACGAGGTCAGGCTGCTGCTTTTTGATTACGGCGGCAATGGTATCGATATCAATTACACCGGCGGCGGATGGAGGATTGGCGTGATGAATGTTGTAGGTCATCACACGCAGCGTAGGTGTGTTGGGGTATGCCGGTTGTTGAGGATAGCCGTTGAGGGAAGACAACAGGCAGGCGCATAGGAATATGCGGGCGAGTGCATGTAGTTTAATTGAACTATATGAAAACATTGTGGTGCGCATACGTTACAACAATTACAGAGGCAGATCAGTACCACTCCGGGTTGACCACCCCGTCCATGCAGTAGTGTTGCTGGGGTAAGTTCGTGCTGACGCCCCCGCCAGCACGATATTGCCCAAGTAACCATATTGCATGGATGGGGGCCGGAGTTGTGCCCACGATAGCCCGGGCAGCAGATGGACTTGCACCCGGATAGGCATATACGTTGAACCACACCCCGAGCCAGATTGGCCAGGAAAATAGCAATTATCATCTCCGCCATTGCCGGTAGCGCATCAGCGCTTCTACAAAATAATAATCGGCATAGATCAGCGGAACATCAATATCGGCATTCCTTGGGTGATTGCCTGTTCCATGTTTCAACAGAAATCCACGGCATTCTTTCGCATCGGCAAAGTATTCATCACTCATCAGCGATTGCAAAATATTCTCCGCTGCCTTGAAATACTGTTTACGCGTTTTTCCTTTTACATACTGGGACAATTCCAGTAAGGCGCTGCAGGTAATAGCCGCCGCAGAAACATCGCGGGCCGCGTTCGGAATACCAGGCGCATGAAAATCCCAGTAATATATATAATCTGCCGGCAGGTAAGGCAACATGTAATTGGCAATCTGCGTAGCCTGGTGGAGATATTTTTTATCCTTTGTTTCGCGGTACGTCATCGTATAACCATATAATCCCCAGGCCTGTCCCCTCGCCCATGCCGAAGTATCTGCAGCGCCCTGTACGGTTTGTTTTTTCTGCACAGCGCCCGTTTTCGGGTCATAGATAACAAGATGATGCGAGCTGTAATCGGGACGAAAATGATGCTCGATGGAAGTATTGGCATGTGTTACGGCCACGCGGTAAAAAGAAGAATCGCCGGTAAATTTTGTAGCAGCGAACAACAACTCCAGGTTCATCATGTTGTCGATGATCACCATGAACCGACCGGCATCAGAATCCCAGGAACGGATACAGCCCACCCGTTCATTAAAGCGACTGGCGAGCGAGCGTGCGCTGGTAATAATCACATCACGATAATGCGGCTCCGGCTGTAAACGAAAAGCATTGCCAAAAGAACAATACATCATAAAGCCCAGGTCGTGGGTGGTTTTGTTGTATTGCTCTTTTTCCAGCACTTTCATTTTACGCAAGGCTTCCTGGTACAGGGCCGTATCGCCGGTTGATTCGTACAAATACAACAAGGCGCCGGGATAAAAACCGCCTACCCAGGGCTCGGAACCGCTGGTCCTGATTTCGCCTGACCTGGTATCGAGGGTAACGGGAAAACGATCTGGCAGCAATTGTTGCATCATATGAGTGTAGTTGACACGCGCTTTTTGCAAAGCATGGTCAACTTTTTTCAGTACAGCCTTGCCGGGCTTTTGTGCAAAAGCCGTTGAGATGGCCAACGTAAAAATTACTGCAACAGCGCAGCCACGCACTATATGTTGTTTTATAGAAAACATGGATCAATATTATTGAATCGGTAAATAGTTTGATTGGCTAACTATAGATTAGCTGTTCCGCGTATCAAAAAATCTGAGTTCATCTATACTATTATCCTTTGTAAGCTGAAGTTAACCTTTCGTTGCCTCCGCAACTTATTTAAACAAACGCTTCAATTGCTCCTCCGTCAACTCTACCACCGGTTGAAATTGCTCGCTTCCCATATACTGTTCCAGGCTATACCGTAATTGCCGCGCAGCCGGACGTTTGTCCAGGTTGTTGCGGATATTGGAAGACACCAGCACCAGCTTTCCTTTACCCACCTTCGCTTCGATCACCATAGCCATTTTGCGGTTTTTGAAAAAATTGTCCATCACTCTTACCAACGGATCGATAGCAGGCAGTGAGTCAATGATCATCGTTTTGGACGAAGTCACAATATCCCACCACTGCCAGTTGGAATGCGATTCTGTGGGAAAATTTTTCAATGCTGCATGTTGCGGATCACACAACAATCCCATAGTGCCCGGCTGATCGGGGAAATGCACCGGGCTCCAGAACACTGGTGCAAAGCGTCCTTCCACCCCTTTCAGGCTGGCAGTATCAGGATTGAGCAACACCTTTTTTCCTTGTTGCAGCGCCTGCAATGCATCGGACAGGGAACTGGTGAAAACAATAGCTGAGGTGTTTACAGGTATTTCTTTCGGATAAACCCATATATCCCAACTGTTCTTATACGACGTGCCGTCCAGGGCCAGCTCCAGTGTCAGCGCTGTGGCCTGCGTAATCTGTGATGGTGCAAATGAAATTGTACCCAATGTATGTCCATTACCTATGCCCACCGTTTGTTTTGCCAGGCGCCCTGATGCCAGTACCTTACCTGTAGCATCTTTTATGGTCCATACCGGTTGTACATCTTTCAATACGCTGTTGCTGAAATTCGCAATTTCTGCTTCGGCTGTAAATACTTCGTCGTTGGTATAGGTTGGTTTTTCAAAACGCACCAATGGCACGACCGGCGCACAATATGCGCGATGCTCTTCTGCCGTCACCAATCCTTTGCTGTCCCAGAAGGCGTCCAGTATGCCTACCAATGCCGTACCCTGACCGGGAAAATCGTGCAGGTCGAGCAATTGGAACCCGCTGACGCCTTTGGTTTTGAGCGCACGTTCTATTTCTTCCTTATACAAACGCGCGGCAAATTTTCCGCTGGCAGCCGTGAAAGCAGGCGACAATGCAAGCATGTTTTTTCGCTGCAAATCTTTTTGAATGGCTTTGAAATTGAGCGGGTCGAGCACGCCGGTATATTTTGCAATCTCGTTCATGTTGGGATATACCGAATACTGCCCGATCTCATGCGTAACAATGGGAGCAGGAATACTGTCTACGGCCTTTGTATAATCAGTTTTGAAGTCAGGCGGGTAAGTATTGAAAATGCCTTGTCCGCGCACCCATCCCTTTTTGGTGTATTGCGTTATAAAGAACTGATCGGCGGGTTCGGGCCAGCGGCCATGATTGCGCTGGAAAGTAAAAGTGGTAGTAGTATACAGGCGACGCGGGTCTTCCGCTTTCAAACGGACCACCATACTGCTCAACCAGTCGAAATCGCCTTCCAGTTCATTGCCCATCGATAAAAAGCAGAAGGAAGGATGATTGCCATATTCAGCAAGAATGCGCGTTGCTTCATTTTCCAGGAAACGGTTCAGCGCAGTGTCCTTGCCGGCATTCTTGTTCCAGAATGGCAGCTCTACCTGCAAATACATACCCAGCGAATCCGCCACTTCAAAAGCCGCCCTGGGAGGACACCACGAGTGAAAACGCAAATGATTCAATCCATAGGCACGTGCAGTAGTAAATACTTTCAGCCACCCTTGCCGCTCCATCGGCGGATGGCCCGTCAGCGGAAAAATACTACACTCCAGCGTACCGCGTAAAAACAACCTGCGGCCATTTATGTACAGCAAACCATTTGCGCTTGTCACTTCACGCATACCAAAACTGGTCGCATGCACCTCCTGTTGCTTACCATTGATGAGCAAGGTGGTTCTTAACGTATAAACGGCGGGATTAAATTCATCCCACTCTTTCGCACCGGGAACTGCTACCTGCACGGTATGATTGCTTTCACCGGGACGGAGCGGCAGGGATTCCTTTTTAGCAGCAATAACCTTCTTTTGACGGTCGAGCACCTGTACCAGCACCGTGGCAGACACCACTTTTGGCGCCGCGTTTTTCAATACTACTGATGCCTTTACTGATTTTTCTTTCACTGAAGGAAATACCTGCACCTGCGATACATATTGTGGCTGACGTGCTATCAATTGTAATTGACCAATTACGCCGTTCCACATAATCTGTGTTTCGTTGGTATAGGCATGCGCCATATCGCGGATGGACATATCGTATTGCTTGCTGTTGTCGATGCGCAGTACCAACAAATGTTTACCGGGTGGTAACAGGTTGGTCACATCGAGGCGATGCGGCGCCGACAGACTTTCATCGCCCCCCACAGCTTTTCCATCGATCCATACTTTCGTGTTCCAGATCACACGCTCCAGCAACAATTCTATTTGCCTGCCCTTCCATTGTGCAGGAATGGTGATTTCACGTGCATACCACGCATGCCCAATATAACTGTGTTTGCGGGTGAGCCGCAGCAATACTTCGCGCGTAAGTGAATCGGCCGTTAATGTTGGAGGATTACCAATGCCGGCATCATCCAGCGTACCGGGTAATTGGATTTTTCCTTCAAACTGCTGGTTATACCACTGTTGGGCTTCACCAATTTTATTTTCATCCAGGCGTACCGTCCAGGCGCCTGCGAGCGAAATGGTTTGCTGGGCAACTGCGGGCATCGCCACAAAAAGGCCCAGCAACAGGGCAACTATTTTCATATTCATTCCGGTTTGAAGTGCGAAAGCCCGAATACCGTGGTTCGGGCTTCGCAGCTATCTATGCGTACAGTTTCTGCTTAACTTCCTACTTCAAGCGTTTTGTTCCGGAGGGTGGTNNCCACCAGGTCCAGATGCGTTTTAGCGCCGAAGTGCATATTGTCCATTTGCAGCACCTTGCCAAAAGCAGCGGCTGCTTCCGCCGTATTGTTGAGACCAAGGTAACCCAGTCCCATCATGTAATAGCAATGCACTTTGTTGCGCATGTCCAGGTCGTCTTCAAAGATCAGCAAATCAGGCAGGGAAACGGCGAAGTAGTCAATTTTCACCGAATCGTTCAGGTGCGTTTTGCCATACTGCACCAGGTTGTTAAAGATCTGCCGTGCCAATTCTTTTTTGCCCAGTTTTTTCCATGCCAATCCCTGGTAAAAAATCTTGTCTGGTGGCTGGTCGTTGTAAAACATTGCCGCAGTGGGCTCCGACGAACCTTCTGATGCTTTTTCAAAATATTTGGTTGCAACCTCGCTGTTGCCGCATTGTTCATGCGCCACGCCAAGCCAATAAAAGATATCATTTTCTTTGGCGCCGAATAATTTTCCTTCACCAAGATTTTCCGGGTATACCTGCGCTTTTTCCAGCAACGATATCGCCTGTGCCGGCTCACCATTATGAATATGGGTCTTTGCCATTTCCACCAGGCTGTATATGTATTGCCCGGACACTTTTCCTTCGCCACCCTCCCAGGGATGGAAGCGGCGCTGCATCACCTGCTGATGCGCTACCTTATGCTGGCCGGTAAAATTGTACAGGGCGGCACGCTCGAGGTACAGGTCGTCGCGTTGCTTCACTACTTCGAGATGTTGCTCCAGGAACTGCAATCTTTCCTGTACATCTTTGTTCAGGCGCTTGTACAACTGGTCAAGTTCCATCAGGATGCGCGCATCGCTGTTGTCGAGCGTAAAAGCTTTTTCATAATACTCCAGGGCTTTTGCCTTATCATCTTTCTTGTTGAAATAAGCGAGGCCCAGGTTGCGGTATGCGCGTGAAAAATCGGGATCACGCGCCACGGACAATTCCCACTGCTCTATGGCTTCTGCGTATTGCCGCTTGTCGTACCAGAGATTACCGAGGTAATAAGGCGCCCGGGCATCTTTGGCATTTTGCTGTATTGCGAATTGTAGTACCGGGATCTCCTCTACCCTGTTGGGGAAACAATAATCCGGTGAAGCGGTGGCCGCTTTCTGTAAATATTCTTTCACCGCCTGCTGGTTACCGCTATGATGATGCCACCACGCCAGGAAATACCATACCATCGGGTACTCCTTTGCGTTAGCATCGCTGGTAAACAGGGTGATCAATGCAATGGCTTCGTCGTACATGCCGGCGGCCTGGTAATCCAGTGCATATTCAATGTAGTTGTGTACATGGCCACGGGCCAGTGTTACCAGCGAACGGACAGCCGCCGCTGCCTGCTCTTTTTGTTGCAGGGCTGCATAAGATTGATGTTGTTCAAACCAGGCGCCCAGGTTGAAGCGGTCTCTTTCCAGTGCCTCCCGGCAAACATCCAGCGCCTGCTCGTATTGACCAGTCTTGCGCAGGGCAGCCGCTTTTAAAACATAGGCTTTGCCATTGCGTGCATTGCGGTCTAACGAAAAGTCAATATGCTCCAGCGCCGTCCCATAATCTCCTCTCGCAATATCAATCTGCGCCAGTGAAAAATAGCCGCTGTCCTGCCAGGCACTGTTCCAGCACGCTTTATAAAATGCTTCGTAAGCTTCTTTCAGTTTGCCCTGGAATTTGAGTGAAAGTCCCAGGTTGTAATACGGTTCGCCATCATATGGATTGGGATTACGTTGCGTAAGCGTGGCAATGGCTTTGCGGAAATATGGCTCGCTTTTCGCAAATTGCCCGCGACGCAAATACCATACGCCCAGCGCATTGTTGTTACGCACATCCCCTGCATCCCGGCGCAGCGCTTCTTCATAATATGGTACCGGGTTGCAGGTGGCATGACGGTATTGCTCCAGATGCAAACCGGTAAGATACAATTGTTCATTGTTGGGCACCTCTGCCGGTGGCAGTGCCGGTTTGGCCGGCTCCGGCATTTCGTGCTTTTTGTTCTTTGCCGGTTCATACCGCAACAGCTCTTTGCCTGCGGCATCGTATATGATGACGGTTATGTCTTTTTCTGTTACGCCCTGCGGAACCGGCGCTGATTTGGTGTATACTTTTTCAGGAGATATATCAATCTTGTCGTTGATCAAACAAACGGAAGGTGTGTGCAACTGAACGGTAATATTGCGCATGGCCGAAGTGGCAAACACTTTCAATTCAAAAGCATTGCCCACCTGCTCCACGTTGAGCATAATATCCTTGCTGGCATTTTTTACCACACCCAGCTCGCGGTAAGGCATGAAGTATTGCACAAAGGATTTTTCTTCGTGCGGCATCAGCCAGGTAAAGTCGGGCTGGTTATCGGTAAATACGCCGGTCATCAGTTCAATGTACGGTCCGTCTTCATCGGTGAGGTTGCGGTCCCATGCTTTGCCGAAATCGCTGTGTCCCCAGGTCCATTGTTTTTTACCGGGCGATACATGGTGATTGGCCACGTGCAGCAAACCTGCCTGCGTATCATGTTCATAACCTCCCATGAAATCGTACTCGGAATTGATGGCCATATAGGAAGTAGGCACAGGAATATTTTTGTACCGCGAAATATCAGTGCCAGGAGAATAATCCACTTTGTAGTACACGCCTTTGGCAATGGGAAACGCAGAAACATCGCGCTTGCCATGATCGAACACGGCATTTACATCAGGTGGAAATACAGACTGATAGTGATCATTTACCTTCACTGCCGGGTTAGCCCACCAAAGAAAAGTCTGCGGCAGCGGCGTGCGGTTATACAGTTTTACTTTTATTTCAAGATAGGCTTTGCCGGGATGCAAGGTAAATCCGGCCATCCCCTTGGTACGGAACATGCGCTCTACTTCGTTTACCCATACGGTTTTACTGCCGTCTGCATGTTCTTCCAGCGTAAAGTCAACCGGTTCAAACGTACTCGGGCGATGGTGTTGCGGCCAGTTGAATTCAATACCGCCCGAAATCCAGGGACCACACAATCCTACCAGCGCGGGTTTGATCACCTGGTTGTAGTAGATGAAATGACGTTTGCGGATCTTGTCATATGCCTTTTGCACACGTCCACCCAGTTCGGGCAGGATCATTACCTGCAGATACTCATTCTCAAGGAAAAGACCAATGTACTCTTTGTCTTTCTTTTCGTCGTAGATCTTCTCAATGACAGGATTGGGATACACCACCCCACTGCTTCCCTGATACACCCTTTTCTCGAAAAACATAGGGTTCTTGTCGGGCTTGCCAACTTCATAGGTGGGGATGACCACTTTTTCCTGCCACACTTTTACGGGAGAATCAATCATAGCGCTGAGTTTGTACTGTTTTAAGGTTGAATGGTTGGATCTCTTTGATCGGTCAAGGGGTTGGGATCAATGTGCGGCAAACTGCTGTTCTACTTCTTCGAGCGTTTTGCCTTTGGTTTCCTTCACTTTTATTTTGATGAACATAAATCCTATCACACAAATTCCTGCGTAGATGTAGAAGGGAGTGAATGCCCCCATTTTCTTTGCGAGCACCGGGAAGGTATATACCAGTAATGCATATGCGAGCCACAGGGAAATAACGGCCACCGAAGTGGCAGCGCCACGCACTTTATTGGGAAAAATTTCCGAAATCAACACCCAGGTAACCGGCGCCAGCGACATGGCATAGGTGCCAATAGCAGCGAGCAAGGGCCAGGCAGCAGCGGGTGATTGCCGTTGCAGCAATACGGCGCTGATGATGTACAAAACAGCCAGCGCACCCGCGCCAAACAACATGAGGGGTTTGCGGCCGAGTTTATCTACCTGCCACATAGCCAGCAGTGTAAATACAAGGTTCACTATGCCGATAAACACGGTTTGTTGTAACTGGTCATCACGACTGAACCCTACACTTTCAAAAATGGTAGTAGTATAATTGAACACCACGTTGATACCGCAGAACTGCTGGAACACCGCCAGCCCAATACCCACCAGCACGGAGGGCAGCAATGCTTTTTGAAATACCGTAGCGATATTCACTTTTTGTTCGCCCTGCAATGATTGTTTGATGGAGGTTACCGAATCCTGCACGTATTCGCTATTACCAATTTTACCAAGCACATTCCTGGCCTGCAGTTCCCTGCCCACCTTCATCAGCCAGCGCGGTGATTCAGGCAGCCACCACACGCCCAACAAGAACAAGGCTGAAGGCACGGCGCCCAACCCAAACATCCAACGCCAGGCATCTGGACCGGTTTCAGCGAGTTTATAATTCACGAGGTTGGTAATAAGAATACCGGTAACTATGGTCAGTTGGTTGATGGCCACATTTCTTCCACGTACCGATGCGGGTGAAATTTCTGCGATGTACAGCGGGCTGAGCATAGAGGCCATACCTACTCCAATACCGGCTGCAAAACGCATCAGTATAAAAACCATATGCGATCCGGCCAGTCCCATGCCCAACGACGAAACAGTGAATACCAGGGCAGCCACCAACAGCCCCGGACGGCGACCATATCGCTCTGCAATGGTGCCTGCTATCAAACAACCCAATACGCAACCAATAGCGAGTGAGCCGGTCAGTATCCCCTCACCCTCCGCCGATAGCGCAAAGGTGGAAGAAAGAAAAGGCAGCGCACCGGCAATCACCGCAAAGTCGAAACCAAAGAGGTATCCGCCCAATGCCGAAATGAACGAGATGCCGAGAATATAGGAACTGTTGTAACTGCGATGCTGACTCATATAGCCGTTTTTAAATTTCTACAGGCGTTGATGCGCCTGCACTGTTTTCCTGCGGCAGGAACAAACTTACCAAGCATAGTCACNGGGCACAATGGAGTTTCTTTTGAAAAAGATGGACTTTATTATGAATTTCGGCTCCCCTGNCCCGTTATACCTGTTTAAAAATACTTTATAATGGCCGCAGCAATCAATTCATGCCCCTTTCGGTTGGGATGATTGCTTTGCGACATGTATTCTTTTATGTTCCTGCCTTCATTTACTGCTTCTATGAATGCGCCGTAACTGTCTGCCAGGCCAATGCCATATTCACGTGCAAGCCGCGTGATCATGGCAGCCAGTTGCGCCAGTTCGTTTTCTGCTTTTGTCCACTCCACCGATGTATCCGGCGAAGGCGTAAGCAGTATCACCGGTATTTTCTTCTTCAATGCCTGGCGGATCATTTTGCGCCAGTTCTTTTCTGTTTGCTCCAGCCCCAGCTTGCGGTCGTTCAGGGCATAATCAATGAACAATACGTCGGGACGGTGCGGCAGCACATCTTTCTTAAACCGTTTGGCGCCACTGCTGCTGTTTTCGCCGCCAATGGCAGTGGTGATTACGTTGATCACCGCATAGGGATATTTTTGCTTCAACGCCTGCAACACCAGTTGCGGATAGGCATCCAGCGTTTTCACGTTGGGCGTGTTGAAATACCCGGAGGGCACGGAATGTCCGTGAAACACCAGGTTGATGGTACGGTTGGCCGGCCATTTTTGCTGCAGCGCCGTTTTCACGCCACTGAGGTAAGCAGTGTCCTGCGCTGCTGCCAGCTGTACCAGGATGGATAATATGGTGATTAAAACAATTCTCATCGAATACACTATTTTTTAAACATTGCGTCCAGCATATCAACACTCAGTTCTTCCTTCGGATTGAAGGCATCGCTGCTCACATATTTTTTCAGGCTGTACAGGAATTGTCTGGCCACCGGACGTTCAGCCATGTTGCTTTTCAAATCCACTGCAGACAACAACAGTTTTCCCTTCCCCACTTTTGCTTCCAGCAGCAACCCGATCTTTTCATTGGTATTCCAGTCGGGGATCATTTGCACCAGCGGACGGAAGCCAGCAGGAGTATGGTCCAATACAAAAGGTTTGGAATTGCGCACTACATCCCACCATTGCCAGTTGGTATGAAACTGCGTAGGGAAATGCTCCAGTGCAGGATGCGCAGGATCGCACAGGATACCGAGGAGATTGGGTGGCATACCGCTCCACACTGTATTCCACGAAATGCCGGAAAATACGCCTTCGGCCGTAGAACGAATAGCGCCGGTGTCGGGCAGCAGCAATACCGTACCGCCCTGTTGCAAATGTTTTTTCACTTCATCATTCCATGCATGCGCCACCATTGTTTCGGTCAACGATACTTCGGGCAGTTGTTTGGGATATACCCATATGTCCCAGTCGTTGCGGTACGAAGTGCCTGCTACTTCCACTACAAGGGTTAAGCGGGAAGCCTGAGTAATAGAGCGGAGGGGGAGTCTCAGGCTGCCCAGCTTAACAGGACTTTCAACAGGGATCGTGATCTTCTGCCAGCTGCCACGTTTGAACAGCTTGCCATCTTCAAACTGCAGCCGCCAGTGCACTGTGGCATTTTTTATTGCAGCATTCCCGAAATGAGCAAACTCTATGTCAGCGCTAAATTCCTGGTCGTTGGTCCAGGTAAAGCCCGAGGTACGCAACAGCGGTACGCCTTCCGATTGAAACCGGCGAAATTCTTCTGCTGTAACATACACTTTGGGATCATAAAAAATGTCTACCACTCCCACCGGCGCTGTGCCCTGTCCCGGAAAATCGTTCAACTGCAGGAGATGATAACCACCAAAACCGGGCGTGCGCAAATACGATTCAATTTCTTCCTTCTTCTGCAACACCTGCCATTTGCCTGAAGCAATGGTAAAAGTTTTTGCCAGGTCCAGCATGTGGTGTTCGCGCAGCGATTCGCGGAAAAGCTCATAATTGAAAGGCTTTAATACGCCCGTGTATTTTTTTATTTCATCAAAATCAGGATATACGCACCATTGACCGATTTCGTGCGTCACCAGCGGGATGTTGTGCTTCTTTACATGGTCTGAATAGTCGTACTGCGTTTGCAGCGGCGCTACATTGAAACGCCCTTTCAAACCCTGCTTCCACAGCTGCGGGCGCGCACCGTAGAATTCATGAAAATCATTTTCAGGTATGATGGGATACCCGGAACTGCCGGTATAGAGATGACGCGGATCTTTTTTCCAGCGGTTTACCAGTTCGCCCAGGAAAGTTTTTACCGTGGGCCCAACCAGTTCATTGCCTTCGCAAAACATAGCAAAGGAAGGATGATTGCCATAGGTTTTCAATATGCGATCGGCCTCTTCTGTGAGAAACCGGTTTGCGGCACTGTCTTTACCAATGGTAAAGCGCCAGTCGCTGTTCTCCACCTGCAGGTAAATGCCTAATCTGTCTGCCACTGTAAACGCTGCTTTGGGCGGACACCAGGAATGAAAGCGCACCAGGTTATTTCCATAGGCTTTCACCGTGCTGAGGATATGTGTCCAGGCTTCTTCATCCATGGCGGGATAACCGGTGATCGGGAATTCTGCACAGTTTACCGTGCCGCGTATAAAAGTCTTGCGGCCGTTGATGGTAAAGCGGGTGCCGTCAACGCCCCATTCCCGCATGCCAAACTCTACAATGCGGCTATTCTTATAGGTTATACCCCCTTGTTCTGCCTGTATAGCCACTGTTGCACGGTACAGGGCAGGATGGAATTCATCCCACCACTGCATATTATCGCCCGCCTGCCAGTCCATACGAACCGTGATCAGGGAATCGCTTCCTTCAAATGAAGCCTGCTGGGCAGGTACTGTTATCTTGTTATTGGTGTTGAAGGTGGCTGCCGTTACAGCAATGGTCCCTTTTACCGGCTTTTTTGATTTGTTTACCACAACAATTTCAAATGCGGCCTTCTTGTCAAATGGTTTCGGATAAACCTGTACATCGTCGATATGAATTTTGTCGAAAGCCTGCAGTTCCATTCTGCCGATAATACCATTCCAGTTCGTTTGTGTTTCGGCACTTATGGCATGGCTGTGCTCAATGTTATAAATAAGGTTATTATCAACGCGGATGCGGATGGTATTTTTCTTACCGGGTTGCAATAAGGCGGATAGATCATACACATGGGGTACAGACAAACTTTCCTGTCTGCCGGCATCGCGGCCGTTTACCCACACAGCTGTTTCCCAATGCGCTCTTTCGAGAAACAAACGGATTTCTTTGCCTTGCCAGTATTCAGGAACGAATACTTCCTTTTCATACCATACCGGCCCCTTGTATTCAAATTGACGCGTGAGCCGCAGGGAAGTCATTTCCTGCGTTTTGATACCCTTGCCTGCCTGGTCAGTAGAGCCGGGCAAGGTAATTTCTTCGGGTAAGCCGGGCATCAGTTGCACGCCATTGGCGCTGATGCCTGTAAAGAACGGGTCCAATTTACATTTCCAGATGCCTGCCAGGGAAATCACTTCCCGGCCGGCCGGCACAACGGGCGTTGTGCTGTTTCCAATTTGCTGCGCCACTACATGTGCTGTACAAAGCAGGAAAAAAAAGGGCGCTATCAGGTGATTCTTCTTCATCATGGTGAGTAACGGAATACAACGGCAATCCTGGCTTATTGATACGATGCCGTCAGGGTAACCACCGATACCGGCGGTATCTGAATATTACTTTTATGTATAACCGATTTTTTCAAATTGCTGTTTGCATTGGTAGTATAGGCGTTGACCTGCGTGCCGGCAATGTTCCAGTTTTTGCCCGATAGCTGCACGCTACGGTTCACCGGGTTTACAATCACCATTACCAGTTGCCTGCTGCTTTCGTCTTTATAAGCCGATACAAGCAATGAAGCATCCTCCTTCGCCGTTTTCACTGATACTTCCACCCTCTTCATACCCGGCCGTATAAACCGGGAGTAATTGCCCATAACCCACAGTTGTCGCGAATCCAGCACCTTTCCATCTTCCTTGCACCCGTTTACGTTGATGGCGCCGGAAGGATCGTTGATGTATACCAACGCATCGCTGTAATTGTACGGGCTCATGGCCAGCCACCATTGCCAAGAACTGACGTTGGCTTCCGTAAGATCGTGGTGAATGACTGAAGCCACATACAAACCATAGCTGATGCCGGTATTCCTGGGTGCCCCGGTATACTGGTTGCAGATATTGCCGAGAATACCAAATTCAGTTTGCCAGGTTTCCAGCGAAGGATCTATTGCCTGTACACGCGCAGCCACCCGGCGCCGTACATTGACCATAGTATCGTCGGGACAGGTAGTGAAATAACTATGCCCCGAAATGGTACGCGCCACATTGGGCAGGTTACCGATATAGTTGGAAGATGCCGGTGAGAAAAACTGCGCCACCTGGTCGCCGCGATTGTCATGATTGTCCCCATATAAATAGGTCCACGTACCCGCTTCGCCAATCACCACTTTTGTTTTTGCCTGCATGGCCGACAGTTTTTGTGAAAGCAACCGGGCAAGTAACGCCATTTCATCGTTGGTGGCCTGCGTGCCTTCCTGGCTTACGTGATCTTTTCCCCAGAACCATTGCGGTTCATTGAAGGGGCTCAGGTAATCGAACTGAAAATGCTGCGATACCTTTGCCATGAAGGCTGCATAGTCCTCCATTTTCTCCGGCCGTATATTCATGCCCGTTGTACCGGTGCCATTCCAGGCTTTTCCGTTCTTTGACCAGAAAACCGGCGGCGCTATGGAAAAACCCAGTGTATAGGGAACGCCCCGTTGACGGGCTGCCTGCAAAAACCATTGTTGTCCCTGCTGACGGTTGAAGTCGTACACACCCGCAGCATCCAGGAAACACTCCTCCCTTCTCCACTCATCAGGAATGCCGCTGGCAGCGCCCTGTTCCCAACTGCCGGCGCCGATATTGAAGCGCCAGAGAGAAAGCCCTATGCCTTTGGGGCTGCCGTCTTCCAATGTGTCCATGCTGAACAAATAGTCAGCCACCTGGTTTTTCTTCTGCACATCGGTCCAGTTGCCAATGAACTTTGCGGTCCAGCAATCGGATGCGCCAAAACTGTGTATAGTTTGTTTTTCAATATTCCAGTGAATGGTCACCGTTGCTGTTGCTGCAGGCGGTTGCGTTGCTGCAGGCATGCCTGCCGGATGACAGGCGCTCATTGCTTTCAACAGTACGGATGCGCAGGTGATCAACAAAATCTTATTCATGCACGCTCTCTTCTTCGCTTTTTAATGCATCTGAAAAAAACAGGTACGGACCAATGACCATTAATCGCCGATGCGCACAATGCGCAATCTTTCCAGGGCCAGGTCATAAGTTGCTTTAAAGGTGCCCGTGGCGCCGCCGAAATTGCTGACGGAAAATCCCCAGCCGGCTCCTGCAGTGCTGGGACCTACCGGCCCTATGATGGTGATCATGTCGTTGTAGATATCACGCATATTGGCGCGAACAGACACCAGGCGGAACCAACCTTTGTTCCATGCATCATTGTTGGCCGTCATGGGCGCATTCAGGCTGATATTGCTCGAATTGCCGTTCGTCTGGAAAGTGCCGGAATAAAGAAATGGATGGTCAGCCTCTTTCACCAGTTTGGGAGAATTGGGACCTTCTATCCACCCGTTGTTGCCTATAATGACAGTTCCCGTAACAGCCAGGTATGGCCAGGGATTGCTGTCGGACCAGCCCGGGTACAACGTTGTATTGGAAAAATCTTTGGAAGGCGTAAACGGCGTTGCCGTAATGGTGCGGTCGGTCAGGTTTACAGCAATGCGATAATATCCCTTGCTGCTAACCGGCAACTTGAAATTGGCAGCATTCAGATCGAAAGTTACCTTGCCGGATTCCGTACTGCTCATGGCCAGTACGTTGGTATCTGCATATTGAAACAATATTTGTTGCTGGTTGCTGCTATACGGTTTGGCATTACCGATAAACGCCACAAAGCGGATATTGTCTGTTGGTTCATTGCGGTAATAATAATCTACCACAAAGTTGTTGGGTCCCTGCGGACGCATTGCCAGCACCGTACCAATGCCGCGGGTATTGCCTGCATGATCAAACCCTTCATTCAACAGTTCATTTTCGCTTTCTGCATCACACAGGTAAAGACGGTCAAAATAACCTACGGAGATCACACCGCCTTTCACAGCTTTATTGCCATCTGCGTCGGTGGCGCGCACCACATACTGGTACTGGCCGGCTTTTCCGCCGGGGAGCGCAAATGTTTTTTCATATTCCAGGTTTTCCTTTTCATCATCCGAAGAGGGCGTAATTGTTTCTTCATAGTTTACCAATTGCCCGTCGGCCGCTTCGCCATATACTTTCACTTCCACAGAGGCAATTTCAAGATCTGTAATGGTTGCCGCTACATCGATATATACCGGGGCNTTTGCAATACCGTAATATTTGGTCACTGTAGGCTTGGTAACGGTAATNGANGGCGGAAGCAGGTCCGGATCGTAACCCGGCACCTGGTTAACGTCTGATTTATCTTCCACTACTACTTTGGCTTTTATTACACCACCATGACTGTTGGTGATGGTCAGCTCCAGCACATGCTCTGTTTTATTGGCATCCTTCGTTACAGTGATGGTATCAATGATCGACACCAGGTCCTGGCCACTCAGTTCATATACAGTATCTATCTGCCATTCACCATTCTTTACCTGCACTTTGGTAATGCCGGCCGTATCTTCCAGGTCGGCAGAAAAAGCTACACGGTAGTCGGGTCCGATCCACAGCAGGCTGGCTTCCGTTTGCTTTACCTGCGGAGGAAGGGGAACGTCGTTTTCGGGAAAAACAAGCGATTTGTTACAGGCTACAATAATGGCTGCAGCCAGCAGTATTCCCGTTATAGCAAACAATATTCGTTTCATATGTTGTTTGTTATGTGCCTTTGAATTTTGTGATGGGGTTACTTCCTACCAACCGGGATTTTGCTCCAGTACACCGCCACTCTTCATGATTTCCGATTCAGGTATGGGGAAGAGATACATTTCCGGGCGGAATACACGGTCTTCCGCTTTAACTACCGTGTAGTTAAATGAATTATCGGGATTGCGCGTAATCCTCATTGCCATAATGGGCATGTTCTCAGTTTGCTCGGCAATTTTCCAGCGACGCACATCGAAGAAGCGGTGTTCTTCAAACGCCAGCTCTACCCTTCTTTCATTGCGAATGCGTTCGCGCATTTCATCTTTGGAAAGTCCGGGCGGCAAAATGGGCATGGCCACTCCAGGCCTGGTACGCACCAAATCCACAGCCGCTTTGGCGGTCATGGAAAAGCCGGCCTTTGTTTCGGGACCATAAGCTTCATTCATCGCTTCGGCATAGTTGAGCAGCAATTCTGCATAACGGAAAAGAATCCAGGTATGCATACTGCTGGCGTTTTGCGCCAGGTTGAGGTTTTCATCAACAAATTTTCGTATATAGTATCCCGTTGTAGTGGCTTTAGGTTTACCCAACCCGTCAAGACCTCCTACCCAGCATTCCACCGGGCGACCCTTGAAGGTGGTATTATTGGTGAGGATCGACATGGTTAGCCGGGGATCGCGGCCGGCATAGGGATTGTTGGGATCATAACCGGAGCCGGGTTCGGTAATGGCCAGTCCCGTGCTCTTCATTTCATACGCATCTACCAGGTTTTGCGAAGGACAAGTGCTGGCCTGTCCGCCCTGGTCGTAACCGATGGGATAATTGCGGCGCTCAAAATCATTGCGCGACCATCCCTGTTGCGCAAAGATCACTTCCTGGTTGCCATCGAGACCATTGCCGAGGCGGAACAATCCTTTGTAATCATTATGCAAACCATAGCGGTTCAACGCAATTACATCATGTGCTGCCTTGGCGGCTTTTTCCCATTTCTGCACATTATTGGTGGGATTGTGCAAAGGACTGGCAGCATACAACAGCAGTCGTGCTTTCAGCGCCATGGCAGCCCCCTGGGTGGCGCGGCCTCTCCACTTGTCCTGATCAAAGCCTACCCAGGTTTCGCGCATCAGTGGCGCAACGGTATCACATTCTGCTTCAATGAACGCCACGGTTTCGTCGAAACTCTTCCGCGGCATTTTCTGCAATTCCTCTATTGTATGATCGGAACGCGTAATGATGGGCAACCCGCCAAAGCGTTTCAGGAGTTCAAAATAATAGAAGGCGCGCAGGAAGCGTACTTCAGCACGCAGCCATTCAATATCACGTACCTGGTAGTTGTAATTGGCCTTGTTGTTCGGATCAACCGTATCGCGGTAAATAATGTTTTTATAATCGGCTGAATTTTCCAGGAACACATTGGCGCGATAAATACCCTGGTAAAAATCGCCCCAGTAGTTTTCAGGATTGGAAGTAGCATTCCAGGTGCCCATGTTGTATTGCTGTATGCTGCTTTGCGGATCGGCATGGTCTGCTTCATCACATGCCGATGCCAGCATGGCATTGCTGATACGGTCGTAGCCGAAGCGGTTCAACAGGAAAGCATACACGCCATACCCTGCCTGGCTCATTCGTTCATAATTCACAAATACCTGGTCCTCGCCATAATTCGTTGGTATTTCCCTGTCAAGAAATTTTTTACACCCCGACAATGCCACTACCGCCAGCATCAACCAAACTGCTATTTTAGGATGTCGCATATCTTTCTTTTATTTAAAATTCTTAATGAGATTATTGATGGTTAACGATTATGCTGTTACAGCTTCAGGCTGATACCTGCTGAAAACACTTTGGTAACAGGATAACCCAGTCCTACGGTTTCCGTATCCAGGTCAACCTCCATATCGTCCCAGCTCAGCAGATTGAGCGCGCTCACGTAAAAGCGTACGCCTTCCAGCGATAATTTGCCCAGTCGGCTTTTCGGCATGGTATATCCCAGTTCAATATTGCGCAAACGCAGCATGTTTACATTCCGCAACCAGAAGGTAGATGCCCGGTAATTGTTGGCATTTGATTGCGTAGTGAGCCGCGGGAATTTGGCTGTAGCGTGTGTTTCAGGCGTCCAGTAATTTTCCGCCACCCAGGTATGAACATTGGCATTGTTAATAAATGGCTGGAACAGGTAATTGTTCAGGTTAACGGTGCGGTTGGCCGTTCCCTGGAAAAAGAAGTCAAGATCAAATCCTTTCCAGGCAATGCCTCCGGTAAATGAGTAATGAATTTCGGGATAGCTGTGATAGCCGATAGCTATTTCATCGTTCACATCGATGCGGCCATCGTTGTTCTGGTCTTTGTATTTCAGATCACCCGGACGTACCACGGAGAATGTTTGAACAGGGCTCAACAGGATATCCGTTTCATCTTTAAAGAACCCGATGGCTTCCAGTCCGAAGTACTGTCCCACGGGACGGTTCTTGCGTGAGTTGTATTCATATTTGCGCGGCGTTTCAAAGTTCTCCACAATCTTGCTGCGACTGAAAGAGAACATGCCTCCGGCAAAATAGCTGACGCTGCCTGCTTTGTCGTTGTATAGCAGAGAAAGCTCTACGCCACGGTTTTGCACCTTGCCTTCATTGGCAAAAGCCTGCGAAGCTATGCCTCCCATACTGGGCGTAATGCTTCCCAGGTCAACCAGTATGTCGTAACGGTTTTCATAGAACAGGTCGGCGGTAAAGCTCAGTTTGCCTTTCAGCCACTGCGATTCGATCCCGAAATTGTACATGGCCGATTTTTCCCAGCTTATATCTGGGTTGGCTATGCGCAGTTGAACCAGGCCCTGGTAAAAAGTCTGGCCCGTTCCGAAATAATAGCCCTGGCTGCTGGCGGGCCCCCAGTATTGGTTATAGGCAAAACGTCCCAGCGAAGAAGGCAACCGGTCGTTCCCGATAATGCCTGCAGAGCCTCTCAGTTTCAGGTAAGTAATAAGATTATTGCTTTTCCAGAAATTCTCTTTATGGACCAGCCAACCGGCAGAAAGTGCAGGGAAGAAACCAAAACGGTTGCCCGGTGCATAATTGTCTGTGCCGCTATAGCTGAAACCGAATTCCGTAAAATATTTCTGGCGGTAATTCCAGGTTACCCGTCCTGCAATGTTTTGCATGGCAAACGCTGCCTGGTCGCCAAACACAGAATACCGATCCTGGTAAAAGAATGCCAGCGCGCCCAGTTCATGCTCCCCCCAGTTTTTGGTGTAGTCCAAACCTGCCTGCATGGTGATACGGCTGTTTTCTACATCATTACCGGTAGATACCGTAAGGTCGGTGCTGGTGCCGCGCTGCAGGTAGTATACAGAATCGTCCCCGGTGGAAGAGGTTGTTCTGATCGGCTCATAGTAAGCATTGCTGCGCGTTTTATCGTAGCGGTTATTATATTCACTGTTGAAAAATATGGTGCCAAATACATTGAGGCCGGGCGTAATAAAATCCAGTTGCTGCGTCAGTTTCACAGAAGCCTGTACCGTACGGTCGTGCCGGGATTGATAGCCTTTCATCAGCAAATCTCCCACCGGGTTATTGGGAAAAGTGGCCGTACCCGTGATGTCGCCGCCGGGTGTGCGCACTGGATACAGGTTAGGCGCATAGGTGGCCATATTGCGAAACATGTTCTCGGTAGACACCGGCGGAAATTTCCGGTCTTCGATATCACCACCAAGATTTACCTGCGCCGTTAATTTTTTGGTGATGGCCAGGTCAACATTGGCGCGGAAGTTCAACTGACGGTAACTGATGTTGGCATTGTGTTCCTGGTCTGTGCCTGCGTACAGTCCCTGGTTATCCATATACCCCAGCATCAGGAAATATTTGGCGGATTGATTGCCTCCGCTGAACGTGAGCGCGTAGTCGTGCAGCGAAGAGCCCTTGCGCAATATCTCATCATACCAGTCAACATCAGGATACATGTAGGGGTCAGCTTTGGTAAGATATCCGTTCAGTTCGTTAGCACTGTATAAAGGCGGCAGTCCATCATTGACAAGCGCTTCATTGTACAGGCGCGCAAAATCGTATGACCTTGCCATGGAGGGAAGTTTTTCCGGCACCTGGTATCCGTAGCGTGCATTGAAAGTAATGTTCACTTTGTCGCTTGCCTTTCCTCTTTTGGTAGTAATGAGAATGGCGCCATTGGCGGCTTTGATGCCATACAACGCGAGGGCCGCCGCATCCTTCAATATGGAAACCGATTCTATTTCATGAACAGAAATCTGGCTGAATTTGTTGATGGGAAATCCGTCGAGCAATACGAGGAAATCATTGTTCTGAAAGGTATGGCGCCCGCGGATATAGAGGGCGGCATCGCCAAAACCCGGCGTCGTATTGGTTTGCATCACGCCCAACCCCGGTATGCGGCCAAACAGGGTGGCGCCCACCGTAGGCGCATGGCTTTTTCTCATTTCGGCGCCGGTTACCGATCCTATGGAAGCAGTTACCTGGTCTTTGGTTTGAAAACCGAACAATACCGGCACTACTGCTGCCTGTTGTATGTTCACCGTATCAGGCGCCTGTTGTGCAAATATTTTTCCCGGCAACGACAGCAGGCTGCCGGCCAGCATGGCAAAACAGGCGCGTTTTGCTACAGCCGGCAGGAAGTTTTTATATCTGAAACGAATATGCATAAGCGTTAGTTTGAAAGATGAAAACCAGTTGGGTTGCATTGCTTACAGGGGCACCTTTACCAGCCCGGGTTTTGTTTTACATATCCCAGGTCAACTTCATTTTGCCTGAACGGATATAGATACATTTTATCTTCCCATACACGGTCTTCAAATTTTACCAGCGTATAGGTGGCGGGTGATCCGCCGGCGAGCTTAAGGCCATACATACCGCCTTTCATCACGCCTTCCTGTCCGGCAATTTTCCAGCGGCGCACGTCAAAATAACGGTGTTCCTCAAACGCCAGTTCCACGTTTCTTTCGCGACGGATTTTTTCACGCATATCATCCTGGTTGGTATAGGTGATAGGCGGCATGTCTACGCGCTGACGGATCTGGTTGATGGCCCATTCAATCTGCCCGGGATCGCCGTTCACTTCATTCAATGCTTCTGCATAGTTGAGGTAGAATTCGGCCAGCCGGAAAGTGATCCAGCGCGGCGCCGGAGAAGAACCGTTGAACACACCTTTTAGGAATTTGCGCATGAAGCCTACACCGTTGTACAGGGTAAGCAGGTTGCCCGCCTGTTCATGAAAGTGGTACACAGTGCCGGTGCCTCTTGACCATTCGGTACCTGAATAGAACACTGATGCCTGGAAACGCGGCTCCAGTTCCGACAGCTTCTGCTGGTATTGTGTGTAGGGATAGGGCGTACCTTCTTCTTCGTCCCATACCTGCTCGGTGCCATCAGCCTTTTGATACATTTTCGTCCAGTTGAACGTAATGCCGATGTTTACCGGGTCTGACCCTGTATACACTACTTTACCGGGCGTCATAAACCGAATGAAATAGTTGGGTGTGGTGGGCCCCATAGTGCCTGCATCGAGGATAATCTCATTCACGTTGGGGTTCACAAAAATTTCTTCATACCGGTCAACGGGATTGTCTTTGCCCATGTACAGTGCACACCATCCGCTTTCATTGGCGGCCCAGTCAAGCACGGCTTTGCTGGCGTCAGCAGCTTTTTGCCAGCGTGCAGGATCATAATTGGTATAACCTACCATGGCGCGCAGCTCGGGATCAGCCACCGGTACGTACGGAGTGGCCGAATTGAACAAGGGGCTGGCGGCATATAGCAGCGTGCGAGCTTTCAATGCCAGTGCAGCGCCTTTTACAATTCTTCCCTTATAGTTGGAGGGCCAGCTATTGGGCAGATGGGCAGCGGCCGCATCGCATTCGCGTACAATAAAATCAACGGTTTCTTCAAACGTACTGCGCGGCACCTGCACGTTGGGAATATCATCGGAAGTAGCTACTTTCAGTACCCTGTCAACAATAGGTATACCACCTAAACGCTGCATCAGGTCGAAGTGCATGAGCGCACGAAGAAAAACAGCTTCTGCTTTCATCATCGCTTTCTCCTCATCACTGTACGGCGACTTATCAATGTTCTCGATAAATATGTTGGCGTTGCGTATACCGCGATAGCAGTAAAAGGAATTGAACTCCCAATATTGAACTGTAGTAGGGTCCCAGTTGCCACGGTTGATATAATCCGTGCCTGCATAGTTGGCCCATGCATCGGCCTCGTCCGTAGCGCAGGCTACCGGTGCGCAATACGTGCCGTAGTGACGATAAGCCTGGTCTGTTGCATCCCAGTAATACGGAAATTCAAAAATGGAAGCTGTGCTGTACACTTTCCACAGGAATTGCAGGGTCCTGTCTTTGTTGGCAAATACGCTGTCTACGGTTATATCGCTCGTCACCGGCAATTCCAGGAACTTTTTGCAGGCCGTGAACTGCATGCAGCTCACTACAACCATACCTGCCAGGAACATGCGCCCTGTATGGGCCCGCAACAGCTTTGCAGCAGCGGTCAGAATAGTTTTATGTCTGAAGTTAAATTTCATATGCAATCTTTAGGCAGTTTTCTAAAATTGAAGATTCACACCGGCATTGAATACACGCATGGGAGGCATTACACGTCCCCAGCTTTCCCGTGCATCAGGGTCCAGGCGGTATTTCATCCTCGTCCAGGTATACAGGTTATTACCGCTCACATATACCCTGCACGATTTCAGGCCCAGGTTGGCCAGCAAACTGTTGGAGAAGCGGTATCCCATTTCCACATTCTTGATGCGGAAGTAAGAAGCATTCTGCACCCAGAAATCCGATACCTGGTAATTGTGTTGTGAGCCGGGAGAAAGCTCCAGGCGCGGGAAAGAAATGGGTTCGCCGGCAGCATAGCGCTCAGGCGTCCACCGTTCCAGGTGCCAGCGTCGCGCAGGTCCCCAGTCGGCTGTGAAGGGAAACGCTGCCGAAGACGCAAAGTATACCGATACATGGCCGGTACCTTGTGTGAGCACCGTCATATCAAATCCTTTATAGCTGAAACCAAAGGAAGCGCTGTAGGTAATTTCAGGCCAGTTGGAATAACCAATAGGTCCCATATCCTGGCTGTTGATAAGACCGTCGTTGTTCAGGTCTTTGTATTTCATATCACCCGGTTGCAAACCGGCGCCTTCCCATTGTGAAATGGGGCGTTTGCTGTCGTTGATTTCTTCCCAGCTGTTGTAAAAGCCTTCGAAAGTAAGACCATAATACTGGTTCAGCGGACGACCTGTGCGGCGCATCCATTCATAGGCGCGGTTCGGTTCATCCATAAAATTGATCCTGTTGCGTGCAAAGGACCAGGCGCCTTTTACCCAATAGGTAAGTTTGTCTATGCGATCACTATACCCTATTTCAATTTCATACCCCCTGTTCTGCACTTTACCGATGTTGGCAGGCGGCATATCGGTGCCCGGCATACCTACCAGTTCGGGTATGGTAGAAAGATTCCATAAAATATTGTTACGTACTTCCTGGAAGTAATCGCCCGAAAGACTGAGACGATCATTCAGGAACCGCATTTCCGCACCGATGTTGAATTTCTCGGCTATCTCCCATTGAACGTCGGCAAAACCGAGCCTTCCCTCGTTGTACATGTTGTACCGCAACATATCCAGTCCTGCAGTGCCCATCACCGTTGCCTGATAGCCACCGTTGCCAATGGTGTACGGACCGTCTATATACAAATACCTGCGGGCATTGAGTTTGTCGTTACCAACCTTACCATACGAACCTCTCAGCTTCAGGAAAGTGATGGCAGTTGTTTGCGGAAAGAATTTTTCTTCCGACACGATATAGCCCAGCGAGAAGGAAGGGAAGAAACCAAAGCGTGCGCCTTCACGGAAATTCTCTGAACCATTATAGCCCATATTCAGTTCCGTGAGGTACTTCGATTTGTACGCATACGTAACGCGGCTTACCAATCCCAGGTAAGCGGCAGGAAGTTTGTACTCAAGGTTGGGGAAATATCCTTTTTCTGCATTGGCCAGTACCAGACCGGTCACCTTGTGATCACCGAAGGTGCGGTCGTACTCAATGCCGGCTTCAGCGTACATCTTCCTCCACTTGTTGCCATCGGTAATACTGTTCGACAATCCATAGTAAGGACCGGCTTCCTTGCTCTTGTAAATAATAATATTGTCGGGATCGTTGGGGTCCTTCAGGACCGTGTACGCATCGTGGTATTTATTGCGAATGGATTGCTTGCGGTAATAGCTGTCGTAAGCGCCCATTGCGCGAATGGACAACCCCGGCGTAATTTTGTCCAGCTTGTACCTGAGCGAGATATTGGTGTTGATCGTATTCGAAAACTGGTCAGTTACAAAAGCGCCATTGGTGCTGGTAGGACCAGCCATACCAAACGGGTTGAAGAAAGGAACACCGGCAGGCATGCCGCGGATGCTTTCAATATATTTTCCGTCAACATAGGCGGGGCCGGAAATGGGGCTCAGATTGGTGGCTTTGTCAAAAGCCCCCCAGGCGCCACCGTTAGGAAATGAATTGTCGGTGATCTGTTCGCCCAGCCTTACCGACATGGAAAAATCTTTGGAAAAGTTGAAATCAAAGTTCATCCGGATATTGAACCGGTTGTAAGAATGACGGTACGGAAATCCCAGGCTGGTTTCCGGTTTGTGATAACCACCGCTCTGGTTGAAATAACCGAGCGAAGTAAAATACCGCAACTTTTCCGTTCCTCCCGATACGTTGAAGTTATACGACTGCTGCGTGGAAAAATCCTTGATCAGTTCATCTATCCAGTTGATGTTGCTATGAAAAATCGGGTCTTCTCCGGTTTGATACAAACGCAAATCCTCTTCTGTGAAAGTCGGCGTTTTGCCCATATTGCGTTCGGCTTCGTTTCGGAGCAGTGCATATTCATATGCCGGCAGCAGATCGGGCAGAATTACAGGTTGTAGAAACGCCACATTGCTGCTGAGGCTCATCACCGGTTTACCGGCCTTTCCCTGTTTGGTGGTAATGATAATAACGCCATTGGCCCCACGAACACCATATACTGCCGTAGCCGAAGCATCTTTCAGTACGTTGATGGACTCCACTTCATTGGGATCAATATTGTTGAAGGTTTCGCGCACAACGCCATCCACAATGATGAGCGGGTTGCGGCCCGAACCATTCAGTGTGGCCATACCTCTTACGTATATGGTAGCCTGATCGCTGCCGAACTCACCAGTGTTTTGCACTGCCTGCAAACCGGCTACCTGGCCAATCAAGGCATTGCTGAGGCCGGCCACAGGCGCTTTCACCAACTCCTCTCCTTTTACACTGGCAATGGCGCCGGTTGAAGTGAGTTTGCGTTGCACGCCATAACCTACCACAATCACATCATCGAGATCGTCGGCGCCCGGTTCAAGACGGTCTGTTATTTCTGTTCTGCCATTGATGGGAATTTCTTTGGTGGCAAATCCGGCGTGCGATACCACCAGCACACCGTTGGGAGGCGCTGAAATGGAAAACCAGCCATCCGTATCTGTGGTAGTTCCGGTTGTAGTGCCTTTTACAAGAATGTTCACGCCTGCCAACGGAACGCTGCCGTCGGTGATCCTGCCTTTCACAACAATGTTTTGCGAAAAGCCGGGTGAAGCGATAAACAATAATAAACCAACCATCCACACCAGCACAGGTGTTGTTTGTCTCATAAGCATAAATGATTTGGAGATGAAATTTTTATGGGAAGGTTGAGAAAAGAATGGCCTTATCTGCAACAGGTGAGACCTGTATATTTCAAGCAGTCGTTTTTTCATATGAGCAGCTTTGGTAGTCTTTGCTAATATGTGTACAATATTATCTATTTCCATCCGGGGAAAAATAGAGTATCTTATGGAAAAGATGGACAATTTTATTGTGAACAAATTTTCAATTAGATTTACGCCTGTTTGTCATATCACTACCACCACACTATGATTTATAAAAAAAAGGAAGGCTTCGAAGGGCAAAAATCCATTGTGCTTCCCCGCAAAATTGTAACGGAATTTGCGGAGACCAACGCCACTTCTGCGGGCGTGTACATTACTGATATTGGCTACTATCCGAAGGCAAAATATCATTTCCGTCAACGCACGCATGGCATTGATCAGCATATACTTATTTATTGTGTGGAAGGAAAAGGCAGGGTACAGATCATGGGCAGCAAATATGCCATGGCGCCGGGTTCATTTGTGATCATACCTGCGGGTTGTGCGCATAATTATGCTTCGGATGAAAAAGATAGCTGGACTATTTACTGGATACATTTCAAAGGCAGTTTGTCGAAGAAACTGGTAGAAACCCTGAAACAAAAACTGAACGGCTATTGTGGCACGGTGCAGTTCAAACAGAAACGGGTGGATTTGTTTGACGATATGTATTCCTGCCTTGAACGTGGTTATGGCAATGATAATCTTTCCTATGCCAATATCTGCCTGCACCATTTTATTGCTTCCTTCATTTATAACGATAAATTCAACCTGTCTGAAAAAACGGAAGCATCAGATCCCGTAGAATTGTCTATCAATTTCATGCAGCAGCACATTTCTCAGCTGCTTTCGCTGGAAGAAATTGCCCGGTCTGTCAATTTTTCCGTTTCCCATTATTCTGCACTGTTCCGGAAAAAGACCGGATTTGCGCCCATTGAATATTTCAATCACCTGAAAATACAACGCGCCTGCCAATACCTGCATTTTACCGATTTGCGGGTAAAAGAAATTGCCGATAAACTGGGCATTGAAGACCCCTATTATTTTTCAAGATTGTTTACCAAACTGATGGGACTTTCGCCCAACCAGTACCGCAGCAGGAGAAACGGGTAAGTATTGATGGTGGCTGAATACTTGCATTTTGCTTTTGGAGCTGTAGCAGGAGATTATGGCTAACACAGCAATAAAATACAACAATACCTACGACGTGATCATCGTTGGCGCCGGCGTGGCGGGCATTGCGTGCGCGCGGGAATTGCTGCGACGGGGTTATAAAGATTTTCTATGCCTGGAAGCGATGAGTGAACCGGGAGGCCGCGTGAAGTTCAACCGCAAGTTTGGCGATATCGGCGGCATGTGCCTGCATCTGCCCAGTAAGTTCCTTACCATCGAAAACCTCGATGAAGAATTTCTTGAAGCCGCCGACCTGATCCGCTTTGCACGCAAAAACGGTTTTCGTTTTTACCGTGAAAGCAATACGCCCAAATTTCGGTTGTACCGCAACGGTCAGCGCGTGAAGCCTGCGCTGGTAAACCATGCCCACTCGCTGATCAATAATGCCATTAAAAGCAATATTGCAAAGATCAATAACAAGGAAGCGCCGGCCGATATGTCGTTGCAGGAAGCACTCGCCGGGTTGTTAGACGATGATATCTGCCGTTCGCTGATCCGAACCGTGTATTCCAGCGCCGATACCGGTCTTGATGCGGGCGACATTTCATTTGTTGATTACTGTAATACCATACCTTCTAACCCCGGACTGTTCCCGGAAGACGGTATGGGCAACCTGCTGAAAGCTTATGCAAGGCCGGTGAAGAACCATATTGCATTGAATAAGGAAGTGCTGAGGGTAGAGTATGAAAACGGGTTGTATAAAGTAGAATACCTCGATACGGAAACCAAAGATCAACAGGTGTTGTTTGCCAAAGTACTGGTAATTACGGTATCGATTGGCGTGCTGCAGCACTGGATCAGGGACAGGAAAATTGAATTGCCGGAAGAAAAGGTGCGCGCCATCAACAATATACAAATGGGGTACCTGAACAAAAACATACTGGTGATGGACGAGCGTTTTTTCACCAATAACAACATCCGCAATTTTACCCATATCAATATCCGCAGCAACCGACTGGATCGCGATGCCAGTTTCCTGGCAGCGAAAATGAACGGCAAATACCTGCTCATCAATTTCGTGGGTGGTGAACAATCGCTGCTGTATGAAAAACAGGGTACGGCTTATGCAAGGCGCGACTCACTGCGCATACTGGCTTCGGCTTTCGGTTCAGACGTATACACGTTTTGCCTCGATTCATATCTCTCCCGCTGGTCGCAGCACAAGTATTTTTATGGCGCTTACAGTAATGCGCTGAAAGGAAATTTCAGCAGCCGGCTGGAACTCTCCAAACCACTCGCCCGCCGCTTATACCGTGCCGGGGAAGAAGTACGTTACAACGACACAGGCATTTCCTATCATACCCATATTACCGGCGCACTTAACAGTGGTTTTATTACTGCCAACAATGTGATCCGCGACCTGGAAACGGAATACTGACCGTAAAATCCTAAATCGCTTTGCTGAATACCTGCTCGCCGGTCAAATCGGATGTATGCGCTTTCACATCAAAAGCATGACAAATATTGCGGATGAACTGTCGCCCTGCTGGCGTTGCATGTACTTCATTACCCTCCACTATCACAATGCCATCCTGTTGTAATTGTCGTAATCGCGGCAGCACGTATTGTTGCAGCAATGCTGCGTGATCTGGTTGCAGCGTTGTTTTTCCATTGCAGGCTATATCAAGAATATATTGCTTGAAATGCTGGTCTTCTTCCCGGAGAATATATCCTTTGTGTACGGCAGGTTGTCCCTGGTTTACATATCGGTAATAATTTTCCAGTTCACGATGGTTCTGCGCATAGGCGGCACCGGTATCACTGATAGCAGACACGCCCAATCCAACCAGGAATTTGCTTTGCGACACGGTATATCCCATAAAATTCCGGTGCAGCCTGCCTTCGAGATAGGCTGTATACAACTCATCGCCCGGTAAGGCAAAATGGTCCATCCCAATATCGAGGTAGCCGCCTGCCGTGAGCAATTGTTTACCCTGCAGGTACAATTGCCATTTGAGCGAAGGACCGGGCAAATCATTTTCATCGAACAGCCGCTGCGCTTTTTGTTTCCAGGGCACATGGGCATAACTGTAAAACGCGATGCGGTCTGGACGAAGCGCCAGTACTTCCTCCATAGTTTTCCTGGCGCCTTCCAGTGTTTGAAATGGTAAGCCGTATATAAGGTCGTAGTTAACGGAAGTAAACCCGATGGCCCTGGCCTGCTCAGTTACCCGCTGTACATTTTCCAAAGGCTGTATGCGGTTGATGGCCCGCTGTACCACCGGGTCATTGTCCTGCACACCAAAGCTGATGCGCTGGAAACCTGTGTCAGATAGCGCCTTCAGATGTTCAATGGTTGTATTGTTGGGATGACCCTCTATGCTGAATGCAAATTGCGGATGAACGATGGCATGCTGCAAAATAGCCATGATCAGCCTGCGCAGGTTCGACGGCGAAAAAAAAGTAGGCGTTCCTCCGCCCAGGTGCAGTTCCCGGATAATGGGCATTTCGTCCATTAGCCGGCAATACATTTCCCACTCGCTGATCAATGCCTTGATATAAATATCCTCCACACCATGATTGGTGGTAATCCTTTTGTTGCAACCACAAAACGTACACAACGATTCGCAAAAAGGAAGATGAATATAGAGACTGATGCCGTGCAGGCTGTTTTCGCGCTGAAACCCTTCTCTGAACGCCCTGAGCCAGTCACCGGTATTTTCAAATGCATACCAGTGCGGTACCGTAGGGTAACTGGTATACCGGGGAACGGGCACATTGTATTTCTGCAACAGGTAATCCTGGTCCGGCATGTTGTTCATGGTAATAAATTACTGATTTATAAACATGCCAAAACTAGCAGGAACCAGCCGGGTATCTCAGTACAACCGTCAGCAAAAAAACTGATTTTCATCAGGGATGCGTGAGTCAACCCAACCGCCTATAGCATCACTCAAATCACCTGGAAACCATAGGCGTACGGATCATCATCGGGATCGATGGTAATGGTATTGTAGCCATACACCCGCGCCCATCCTTCTATTGAAGGACGAATGGCCTTGCGCCCGCCTACCGTTGTTTCCTCTTCAATGCGCCCTATGAACCTGGAACCGATAATGCTTTCGTGAATGAACAGGTCGCCTTTTTTGAGTTTTCCTTTTGTATACCACTGCGCCATGCGGGCAGAAGTGCCGGTGCCGCAGGGAGAGCGGTCAATGGCTTTGTCGCCATAAAACACAGCGTTGCGTGCCGTGCTGTTCGGGTCCAGTACAGCGCCCGTCCATAGTATATGGGAACACCCGCGAATGGTGGGATCGTCAGGGTGTACAAATTCATGCTTTTCGTTTATTTGTTTCCGTAATTCTCTTGCCCAGGCAACCAGTTGCGCCGCGGTGTAGTGTTCCAGACCTTTGAAACTTTCCTGCACATCGATGATGGCATAAAAATTACCGCCATAGGCCACATCGGCTTTGAGCGGGCCAAGATCAGGGCATTCCACTTCAATGTCTGTAGCCGCCAGAAAAGCGGGTACGTTGATGAGTTTAACGCTCTCCACTTTGGGAGATGCTGTTTGCGCGCGCAGTTTGTATTCCACCAGCACCAGTCCGGCCGGCGTTTCCATACGCACTTTGCCCGGTACTTTGGGTATGATCAATCCTTCTTCAATAGCAATGGTAATGGTGCCGATGGTGCCATGGCCGCACATGGGCAGGCAACCACTTGTTTCGATGAACAAAACAGCCACATCGTTTTGCGGATCGTGCGGGGGATACAAGATGCTGCCGCTCATCATATCATGACCACGGGGCTCAAACATCAATCCTTTCCGGACCCAGTCGTATTCCTGCAGGAAATGCTGCCGCTTTTCGCTCATGTTATTGCCCTTGAGCAGCGGACCGCCGCCTGCCACCAACCGCACGGGATTGCCGCAAGTGTGCGCATCTATGCAGAAAAAAGTTTTTTTCATAATTGCAAAAATCCGGATTTCAACCTTGCCTTTCTAATGCTTCCTTTCCTGCCCTGCATGCAGGTATCTCTTACGCATGGTTTACTGCAGGCAATTGTAGCTGTGGCCGGGTAGCAACGCCTTTTTTAATGATGGCGATGATGCGTTCCCTTTCTTCGCCCACCAATGGCAAACGCGGTGCACGCACGTGCTCAGTGCCAATACCGGTAAAGGATTCTGCCAATTTAATATACTGTACCAGCTTGGGATGAATGTCGAGTTCCAGCAAGGGCATAAACCACCGGTTGAGCGCAAGCGCCTCTTCAATTTTGCCTGCTTTTACCAGCTTGTACAGGGCTACCGTTTCCTGCGGAAAGGCGCATACCAGTCCTGCTACCCATCCATGTGCTCCCAGCACCATTTCTTCCATGGCCAGGGTGTCTACGCCGCACAAAATTTTATACCGATCACCAAATCGGTTAATCATACGCGTTACATTGGTCACATCGCGGCTCGATTCTTTTACTGCCTGTATGTTGGGACATACCTGCATTTCATCGAACATGTCCAAAGTGACTTCTATTTTATAATCAATCGGGTTGTTATAAATCATGATCGGCAATCCGGTACTACGCGCTACTGAGAGAAAGAAGGTCAGTGTTTCCCGGTCATCGCTTTTGTAACGCATGGGCGGCAGCAGCATCAGTCCAGATGCGCCCCAGCTTTCGGCCAGCTGCGCCTGCCTGATGGCTTCACGGGTAGCGCCTTCTGCAATGTTCAACAATACCGGTATGCGGTCGCCTACGGTTTCTACGGCACACTTAACAAGCACTTCTTTTTCTGCGGTGGTAAGGGTGCTGGCTTCTCCAAGACTGCCGGCTACGATAATGCCATTCACACCGGCCGCTATCTGGGCCTGCAGGTTCTTGCGAAACATTTCCGTATCTAGCGAATCGTCTTCCTTGAACTTGGTAGTAATTGCGGGGAACACGCCCTTCCAGGTAATACTCATGTGTAATTTTTTGATAAAGGTATTGCAGGCTGTTTATGAATTGGATGCAGTGATTAATCGGTTTATTACAGAAATTAACCGGCAGGCAATTTGTGGTGATTCCATGGGTGTTTACAGCCACGCGACCCATCAGCCAATTAGTAATTAATCAATTCTTAACCAAATTTAACCTGCCTGAAGCAGCGGTTGTAGTTTTTTGGTAATATTGGTTAAATGAAAGTTGTACAATTCACATTACCGGTTTCAAGGGAACATTCAGTCATTGTACAGGAAGACATCCTGCCCCATTTCTACAATCATTTGCACCGCCATAATGAAATCCAGCTCACCTGGATCATTAAAGGACAGGGCACGCTGATAGCGGGCAGTGCCATGCAACGCTTTCAGCCAGGTGATATATACATCTTTGGCAGTAACCAGCCCCACATCCTTAAAAGCGATCCCGATTACTTTGCCAGGGGCAGCAGGAAGCAGGTACATGCCCTCACCCTGTTTGTAGACCCGAAAGGCGCCTTTGGAAAAGTGCTGGAACTACCGGAAATGGTTAGTGTAAAAAAATTCCTGGAGCTCACCAGGACCGGGTTACAGGTGCCGGCATCGCAGCGTCGCCCGGTAAGCGCCGGCATGTTGCAGGTAAAAGAAGCGCGCAATGGCTACCGACTTACCTGCTTCATGAACCTGCTGCAGTTGCTGGCTTCAATCAAAAAGTATAAAACACTATCCGGTTCACAAAGTGAATATACCATTACAGAATCGGAAGGCCTGCGCATGAATGATATTTACCAGTATACGATGGAGCACTATACGGAAAATATCACCCTGCAGCAGATAGCGCAGGTGGCGCATCTGACGCCACAGGCGTTCTGCCGCTATTTCAAAAAACATACGCGGAAAACCTATATCACTTTCCTCAATGAAGTGCGCATCAATGAAGCCTGTAAAAAAATTGTGGCGGAAGACTTCGACAGTCTTGCTTCCGTAGCCTATCAGACCGGCTTCACCAATGCCGTGACCTTCAACCGGGTGTTTAAAAAGGTTACCGGGCGTCCGCCGAAAAAATATTTGCAGGAGTATCTGGCGAAGGTAGAGGAAGGGGAATAGCTGTCCTTATTCAACAACAAATTTGTACTTCCCGCTACCTGCCTCCACCACAATCCACTCCCCTTCTTTACCGGTTACCTTCAATTCCTTTACACTGCCTAAGGCGCTTCCATTCTCACGAATAGAAGTTTCCGATTTCGCAGGGATATAGATAGTGGCCGTTGTATTGCACGGAATATGCACTTCAAACGTGCATTTCCCATCTTTCATTTCCCAACCCGAATAGATAGCGCCGTAATACGTGTCGAGCCGGGCAGCGGCCCTTGTCAACCCCTCTCTGATATGCGGCCTGATCCTGATTTTGCGGTATCCCGGTGCTGATTCATCCGTATCGATGCCGGCGATTACCCGGTACATCCAGTCGCCGATAGCGCCATAGGCATAGTGATTAAAAGAATTCATGCCGGGCGTCTGGAACGTACGGTCCGGTTTCATACCATCCCAACGCTCCCAGATGGTGGTAGCGCCCATCTTTACCGGGTACAGCCAGGAAGGATAGGTTTCCTGCAGCAACAAACGGTAAGCAATATCCGAATAACCATACTTTGTGAGCACATGACAGAGATACGGCGTGCCCAGGAAGCCGGTGGTAAGATGGTAGTTGTAACTTTTAATATTCTCCACCAACCGGTCTGCTGCCTGTTGACGCAGCGAAACCGGTAGCATATCAAACTGCAGCGCCAGCACATAAGCGGTTTGCGTACCGGATACCAGGCGGCCGTTGGGCGTTACATATTCTTTTACAAATGCGTCTTTCACTCTTTGCAAAACGCTGCTATACTCTTCTGCATCTGCCTTGTTGCCAAGTATGGTTGCCGTATTGACCATTAACTGTAACGAGTGCGCATAAAAACATTGTGCAATCAGGTATTTGTCTGTTACCGCACTGCGTCCGTCGTTATCATCTGCCGGTCGATAGAACAACCAGTCACCAAAATGAAAGCCTTTATTCCATAAATCATTGGCACTGTTATTCCGCATGAATTCCACCCATCTTTTCATACTGTTGTACTGCCGTTGCAGTATGGCCGTATCGCCATAAGCCAGGTACATATTCCAGGGAATGATGGTGGCGGCATCGGCCCAGCCGGTAGCGCCGGCTTCATGCGGACGCAGCACCTGCGGAATTACAAAAGGCACAGCGCCCGATTCCTGCTGGTCGGCTTCGAGGTCGCGGAGCCATTTGGCAAAGAAGTTATGCACGTGCATATTGAAAGCAGCGGTGCGCGAGAACACCTGTGCATCACCTGTCCAGCCCAAGCGCTCGTCGCGTTGCGGGCAATCGGTAGGCACATCAAGGAAATTGCCTCTTTGTCCCCACTGGATATTGTGCTGCAATTGGTTCACCAGCGGATGGCTCGATTCAAATTTGCCCGTTACCGGCATATCGGAATACATGGCCACTGCCGTAATGTTTTCGGGCTTCAGCTCACCCGGAAATCCTTCTACCTTGATATAACGAAAGCCCTGGAAAGTGAAATGGGGTTCAAATTGCTGTACCCCTTTACCATTCAGCACGTAAATATTTTCCTGGCGGGCTATACGCAGGTTTTCTGTATAAAAATTACCGTCCTTATCCAGCACTTCTGCATGATAAATCTTTACCGAATCGCCGCTTTTGCCCGACACGGTCAGTTGCACCATGCCTACCAGGTTCTGCCCGAAATCCGCTACCAGTTCGCCGCGCGGCGTGCGGAATATTTTCTGCGCAGCAAAACGTTCTTTTTTGCGAATGGGTTCATTCCAGGTGGCCACCAGGTTGTCTTTCGTATATTCAACAACGTTAACTACTGACCAATCGCTATCTGCATACCCCGGTTCTGTCCATCCCTGTTTTTCCAGTCGTGAATCATTGATTTCCCCATGATAGATTTCCGAGTAGCGGATTGCTCCGGTAGAGGATTTCCAGCTGTTGTCGGTGATAATGGTATCGGTTGTGCCGTCTGTATAAGTGATGTGCAGTTGCATCAGCAAGGCCAGTTCCCGTCCATAGATATTGTGTTGATTGCCCCATGCCAGAAAACCGCGGTACCAGCCATTGCCCAATTGTACGCCCAGCGCGTTTTCTCCCTGCTGCAACAGCGGGGTTACATCAAACACCATATACTGCAGTCGCTTGTTGTAGCTGGTCCACCCGGGGGTCAGATAAGCATCCCCTACTCTTTTGCCGTTGATAAAGGCTTCAAACAAACCTCTGGCGGTAATATAGGCACGTGCAGCACGCACTTTCTTTTTTGTGGAGAATGTTTTTCGCATCAACGGACTGGGCCGCATTTTTTCATCTTCTTTATATCCCGGCGAAATCCAGGAGGCTTTCCAGTCGGCCGGTGTAAGCAATCCCATTTCCCAATATGCCGGTTCGCTCCACGCAGATGCTTTACCGTGCTGGTCCCATACACGCACCTGCCAGTAATAGCGTTTACCGGGCTGCAAGGCTGGTCCGCCATAGGGCACATGCACTGATTGATTGGAAAACACTTTTCCCGTGCGCCAGATCACGTTTTTGCTTTTGGAGGGCGTGGGGTTTTCAGCACTGCTTACTACAATTTCATAGGCTGATTGTGCAACATTGCGTTGTTCACTGTGCAGTTGCCAGGCGAAGCGCGGACGTTCCGCGTCGATGCCCATAGGGTTGGGAAGATATTCGCATAGCAGTTGTTTAACGGTTACCTGTGCGTTGAGGGCAATGCAGGTAATGAAAAAAGAAAGGATCAGCAACAATCTTCGCATTGTGATTGGTTTGGTTGGTCGGTCGAAAATATAAATAATATTTTGAGCGACCATCCAGACGCAAGTAAATGTGAAATAGTTGCTTAACCAATGCCGGCCCCCTTATTCAAACACCACCGTCTTATTATTATGCACAAACACCCGGTCATCAAACACCAGCCGGAGCGCACGGGCCAGCACGGCGGTTTCAATTTCTTTACCCGCCCGCATCATGTCTCTTGCCGTATAGGAATGATTCACGGGAATGATCTGTTGTGCAATGATCGGTCCTTCATCCAACTGGTCGGTAACAAAATGTGCCGTAGCGCCAATCAGTTTCACGCCGCGCTCAAACGCCTGCCGATAGGGAGAAGCGCCGGCGAAGGCAGGAAGAAAGGAATGATGAATATTGATGATCCTGTCAGGAAAATGCGCCAGGAAGGATGGCGATAATATGCGCATGAATTTCGCCAGTACGATGTAATCCGGTTGGTATTGCTGTACTACAGACAAAATTTTTTCTTCGAACAACGCTTTTGAAATTCCTTCACCGGGCACGCAAACAAAAGGCACATCAAACCGTTCGCAAATATCCTGCAGGGTGGCGTGATTGCCGATCACACATAATACCGAGGCGCCCAGCGTGCGAAAATGATATCGGATGAGAATATCGGCCAGGCAATGGTGTTCTTTGGTCACCATCACCACCACTTTCTTTTCGGGCAAAGGATTTACAGCAACAGAAGCTCCTTCGGGCAAAACTTTTGTAAGTTGGTGGCGCAATACGTGGGCATCGGTTTCCTGCTCTACTTCCACGCGCATAAAAAACCTGCGGCCGTCCATATCCACATGTTCCCGCAGGGAAACAATATTCAATCCTTCTGCAGCAAGCACGCCGGCAATATTGCTTACCAGTCCAACCTGGTCTTTACATTGTATGACGATGATCATGGGATAAGATTTATGGTCTATCCAAGGCTTCTATGAATCCCCAACTCCAATCCCCGCAATTCCGCCAACCCCCTCAACCGCCCAATGGCGCTATACCCCGGATAAGTTGTTTTCTTCAGATCGTCCAGCATCTGGTGACCATGATCTGGACGCATGGGAATAGACACTTTCCTTCTACGCATCAGCAACAGGATTTCTTTTACCACCGCATACATGTCCACATCGCCATCGAGATGATCCGCTTCATAAAAATTTCCCTCTTCATCACGCTTCGTGCTGCGCAGGTGTAAAAAGTGTATGTGATCACCCAAGCGCTTTACCATCCCTGGCAGATCATTGTCTGCCCGCACGCCGTAGCTGCCGGTACAAAAACAAAGCCCATTGGCAGGCGAAGGCGCTGCATCCAGCAATTCGCGGGCATCCTGTTCGGTGCTTACCACACGAGGCAACCCGAGAATGGGATAAGGAGGGTCATCGGGATGGATGGCCATTTTCAATCCATGCTGCTCTGCCACCGGCACTACCTGCTGCAGGAAATAGAATAAATGCTGCTTCAATTTTCTGGCATCGATGCCTGCATAAGTTTTCAATGCAGCAAGAATTTGTTCTTCAGTAAAACGTTCTTCACTGCCCGGCAGGCCCAGCAGGGCATTGCGATACAGGATTTCCTTTTCTTCTTCTGTCATAGTGGATAGCCGCTGCCTGGCTTTCTCAATTTCCTGCGGTGTATAATCCTTTTCTGCATTGGGGCGCTTCAGCAGAAACAGGTCGAATGCAATGAATGCCGATTTTTCAAACCGGAGCGCCTTGCTGCCATCGGGCATGGTATAATTGATGTCTGTTCGCATCCAGTCGAGTATGGGCATGAAGTTGTAGGTAACCACTTTCAATCCGCAGGCTGCCACATTGGCCAGGCTTTGCTTGTAATTTTCTATATACAATTGATAGTTGCCGGTTTGTTTTTTGATGTCTTCATGCACAGGCAGACTTTCAATCACCGTCCAGGTCAACCCGGCCGCTTCCACCGCTGCTTTGCGTTTGCTGATCTCTTCAACTGTCCAGATATCTCCTACGGGAATGTGATGCAGTGCGGTCACCACACCGGTACATCCCGCCTGCCGGATGTCCCACAAACTGACGGGATCGTTGGGGCCATACCAGCGCATTGTTTGTTCCATTAACATAGTGTCGGGAAATTTTTATGGTTGATTGGTTAGTGTGTTATGGTTAAAAAATCTGGTGATCATTTCATTGGAAACGGCAGGCAATTTAGCAATTAAACCATTGAACAGGGCGATGCTGACATACGCAGGCTTTTTCATCCTCCTGATGGCTGCTCAAACACAGGCATCCTTTTCCTTCCTGAAAGCAGATTAAACACAGGCACCTTTTCCTCCTGAAAGCTGTCCGAACACAGCCCCCCTTTCCCTCCTGAAAGCTGCCCGAACGCAGCCCCCCTTTCCTTCCTGAAAGCTACTCGAACGCAGCCCCCCTTTCCCTCCTGGTGGCCAATCATATGGCCTCGCTTTCCTTTCTCCAGGCCATCCCATATTTGTGCAACTGTCAAAGCAACAATTGCTGCAAAATCGCCCGGAAAAGGGCAAAACCTGTCTGCCGGCCATTGCAATAAAACGCAACCGGCAGCCGCTGCAGCAACAAAAGCACGGCCTGAAGAAACCAATTGATTTACAACCCAAAAGCTCAATTCGCCATCCTAGGCACCTGCCCTTTCCCAAAGCCTTTCACCCGACTAATTTCGCTATAAAAATTAAACGTGCAACCGATTGCATGTATTTTTTAAAAAAAATCCTACTTTTACCATTATCTCCCCACTATGTTACAGGACAAAGAAGTTACGATTTACGACCTGGCACGCAAGCTGAATATTTCTCCCGCTACTGTGAGCAGGGGTTTGAAAGACCATCCTGCGATCAGCAAGAAAACCAAGAAACGCATTTTTGATCTTGCCCGCGAAATGGGCTACCGGTCGAACAACTTTGCCCGTAACCTGCGGAAGCAAACCACCAATACCATTGGTGTGATTGTACCGCGACTGAACAGTTACTTCATGTCTACGGTGATTGCAGGTATGGAAAAAGTGGCCAATGAAGAAGGATATAACCTCATCATCAGCCAGTCGTCCGAAAGCGCTCCCAAAGAAATGGCCAGCGCCCGCACCATGTTCAACAACCGCGTGGACGGCCTGCTGGTTTCACTGGCATACGATACCGACGACATCAGCCATTTCGATGTATTTGTAAAGAAAAACATACCGCTCATCTTCTTCGACCGCGTTACCGACAACAAGAACAGCGTGAATGTGCTGATCGATAACCGGAAAGCTGCTTACGAAGCCACCCGTCACCTGATTGACCAGGGATGCAAACGCATCGTACACATTACAGCCACGCCTAAACGAAATGTATACGTTGACCGTTTGCAGGGATACAAGCAGGCGTTGGCGGACAGCAATATCAAATTCAGAGAAGACTACGTGATCATCAGCAACCTGAGCCAGGAAGCCGGCGCACAGGCAGCGGAAACCATCCGCCAGATGAAACCTTTGCCCGATGCAGTTTTCGTGGCCAACGACAACTGCGCTGTTGGCTGTATGCTGGCGCTGAAACAATCCGGCATTGCCATTCCAAAAGACATTGCCTTTGTAGGCTTCAACAACGACCCTGTGTCTACCGTGGTAGAACCCAATCTTACTACCATCAATTATCCCGGTTATGAAATGGGTGAAATTGCCGCACGCAATCTCATTAACCACCTCAACGGGGTTTCCAACATCACGGCTACCAACACCATCCTGTTACGTTCGGAGCTCATCATTCGCGAATCATCCTTGAAAAAAGGAAAGAAGTAATTCATCAGACCGGCAATTCCCAAAAACAAAAGTCCGGAAGACGGTAAGATGTACTTGCCGGCTTTCGGACTCTACCTACACTTGCCTTAAGGCGTTCAATGTTCCGGCATTCTTTATCAGGAATAGCATACCCGCATTGATTCCTGGTATGGACGTATTCGTTGAGCAGGTCGCATGATCCAATATTAAAATAGATCGGATGTTAAAATAATAAAGGAGAGCATATCTCATCTCTCCTTTATCCATAATATAGAGTACCGAATATTCTCGTTATTGGCGATAGTTCACCCATCAATTATACCCGGGATTCTGGTACGCCGCTTTTTCTTCAGGCGTCATCGCCAAACGGTCAATCTGCCCCTGCGGAATGGGACGCAGGTAATGGTGCGGCAGAATAGTTCGTGTGTACGTAACCGGCGTATGGTGATAATATTGATCGCCGCAAATCGTGTAAGTGCCGGCCAGTTCAGCCCATTTCTGTGTACGAACGAGATCAAACCAGCGATAGCCTTCGCCAAAGAACTCCCTGGAACGCTCTTCCAGAATATAGTAAATGTCTATGTTGGTCGGCGTGGCGGCAATCATGTCGGCACTTTTGTCCACCTCATACGGTGCATTGTCCCTGTTCGAGAATTTCCACCTGCCGGCGCGCGCACGAACCTGGGCAATCAGGTCGTAGGCGGTTTTACCGGCCACCGTAGTAGCCCCTTTTACAGCCGCTTCGGCAGCTATGAAATACAATTCTGCAAACCGGGCAATCTTGAAGGGACGGGTGCTGCCTGCGTTCGGTTGTCCAAGACCGGTACCATTGTCGGTACGGTATACGCCCAGTTTCCATAAACCAGGAAATACAATTCTGCTGATATTGCTGGGACCCATCACCCAGTCGGCCCTGCCGGGCATCTGGCCTGCTCCTATGCCATTCGATACTCTTCCGGGGAAACTAACATTTTCACCGGCAGGAAATTGAATGACGTTGGTATCTCTTTCGAGGAAGGTCAATATCCGATCGCCGGGATATACCTCCATATCGTTGGCATTGTAGAGCACTGCGTTGGGAGTACCGCCCTTGGGCCAGTTGGCCCGATAAACGAGACTGAACGTGCCGTCGTAGCGGGAGTCGGTTGTTTTATCGGCAAAAGTGTTTTTAAATACTTCCTGTATGGGCGCCATACGCACGTAAGGCCGTCCCAATCCCTGAGCGGCTTCCCTTTGCACAGGGAAAATGGGATCGCCCCCCCCGCCGGGTTCGGAAGCGCTTTTCATCTGGGTATAGTTCCAGGTGACCATCCACACAGCCGTATTCTGGCCCTGGCCTGCTTCGCCACTGAAACAACTGAGACAGGAGCCGTTATAGAATTCATTTTCCTGCGTGTGATCAGCATACAACAGTACTTCCTTGTTGCGGTCGTTGCCGCCCCTGTGCAAATCATAGAAGGTGGTTTCCAGGCCAAAATCGGCAGGATCATCCAGCGCCTGCACAGCCACGTCATAAGCTTTCTGGAAATACCATTGCGCATCATGACCATCCGGGTCTACCCTGTTTGTTTCGGGGTAAGTAGGAATATTATTGGGATTCTCTAACCACCATGCATACGTGAGATATGCTTTTGCCAGGTACAGGCGTGCCAGCGTTTTGGTAGCCGTACCGGTGGTGCGGGGCGTGGCCGGTAAATCTTCAATCGCTTTAAGCAGGTCAGGGAAAATGGCCCGGGTATATACTTCCGGCACTGTATTCCGTACAGAAGTTCTTACTGCAGAAGTATTGAACTTCAACTCACCTGCACCGAGGTCGAGGGGCACGCCCCCAAATGTCTGCACCAGCAAAAAATAATCGAAGGCGCGGAAAAAATAAGCTTCTGCAATGAGCGAAGCAGGAATGGTACCGGCCGCTTCGGCATTTTCAATGATACCATTGGCCGTGTTGATGTTGGAAAAGGCTACCGGCCACAATACATCCGAACGGCTGGAAGCAGGCGTAAGATTACCTACCCCACTCAGGTCCATATCCTTGAAGTTGGCATCGGCGCTCTGTCCCCAGGTATATTCGTCCGTTCCGGTTTCCAGCGCATTGTAGAAATAAGGCTGACCGTAAATAAATCGCAGGTGTGCGTACAAAGAAGTGATCCCGCCATACACTCCTTTTTCCGTTTTAAAATAGCCGGGATCGAAAAAACTGCGGGGCTGTTCATCCAGGATTTTACCGCATCCTGGCGCTAATGTCAGCAGTACCGCCGCGCATATGACAATTTTTATGGGAATGTGTTTCATGTTCGTTGGTTTTAGAATGACAGGTTAACGCCAAGAATATAATTCCGGGTAGCAGGAGTGTTGTACCCTACCGTGAGCAAACGACGGAGCAGGTTCTGATTGCCGCTGATGGACCCCGGGCTCGCCACATTTTCGTTGCCATACGAGTTGGTTTCAGGGTCCAGCCCGGACTCTTTATGGAACGGCGAGAACAGCACAAACGGGTTCTGCACGGTGAAGTACATGCGCATTCTCACATTATTGTTTTTGATCACGCTCCTGTTGAAATCATATCCCAGTGTGATGGTGCGGATTTTCAGGAATGACCCATCGAAATAACTGAGCGTGGTCCCATACCGTGGGTTATCACTGCTGATAGGCGCAGCGGGACTGGGATATTTCGCGTTCGGGTTTTCAGGAGTCCAGTAATCTACTTTCAGGTTGTTGCGGCGACCGGTCAGCATGTTCAGGTAACCGCTGGAACCATGAATGGTGCTGAACAGGATACCACCGCTCCTGAAGAAGCCAACTATACCGAGGTCAAATCCTTTATACGATACCACGGTATTGAAACCACCCTGGAAATCCGGATCAACATCTATCACCTGGCGGTCATCGGGGCCGATGGCACGCTTCGGTGTACCATCCTCGTTATATCCTCCGGTATACAACACCTTGATCATCCCTACTTTGCCCGCCGGTTCCAGGATATTCATGTAATTGTCCATGCTATCCTTGCTCGACTGCCAGATGCCAATGCGTTTATAATCGTATATGGCGTTGATATTGTGGCCAACAAACCACCAGTTGCCTTCATCTCTTGTAAGACCGGAAGCCAGCGATACCAGTTTGTTCCTGTTGATGTAGAAGTTTACGCCTGCTTCCCAGCGCCAGCCGTCCCTGTCGTCGATGATCACGCCATTCAATGCCAGCTCAAATCCTTTGTTTTCTGTAGTACCCACGTTGGAGTTGATCAAATCCACCCCTGAGGTGGGAGGCAGCCCCAGGCCCAGCAACACATCTTCCGTCCGGGTGATGTAGTACTCAATGGTACCGGACAAGCGGTTCTTCAACAGCGAGAAGTCAACACCAAAGTTCCAGGTCTTGGAGAATTCCCAGCCCAGTGAAGGATTCGGAATACGGGTCACATACAAGCCGGTAGCATACCCGGTAGGACCAAAGTTGTAGGGCCTGGTGCTTAATACGCCCAGCGTGGCATAAGGAGCAATGGCCTGGTTGGACGTTTGACCGAACCCCGCCCGTATTTTCAGGTTATTGATAAACGTTACATTGTCCATAAACGCTTCGTTGCCGATATTCCAACCCACCGACACGGCGGGATAGGTGTGCCACTTATGCCCCGGCGCCAGCCTGGAAGAACCATCGGAACGAATGGTAGCAGAGATCATATAACGGTTGTCAAAAGCGTACATCACACGGCCCATCCACGACATCAGTCCCCACAACTGGTAATCCTGGTTGTTGGGATCTACCGTAATATTGCCGTTGGCCCTGCCGAGGTTATAGAACTGGAACTGGTCGGCGGGAATGTCCTGTGCCGACATGTTGCTCCTGTTGTACTTGCTTTGCTCTGCAGAATACAATGCCACTGCATTGATGGTATGTTTACCGCCAAAGGTGCGGTCGAAAGTGAGCAAATGTTCAAGCGTCCAGTGATAGGTGGTCCTGCTGTCTATTGAAGCAGTGGCCTCGGTATTGGGGTTGGTGTTTCCGATACCCTGTCCCGTATAAGCGCCGCCATTGAGTTGTACATAATCCAGGCCGAGGTTCACCCGGTATTTCAGGCCTTCCAGGAAGGGCGCTTTCACTTCGCCGTACACCGCGTTATAGGAAGCAAAGCCACGTGTTTCGTCCAGCCACTGACCATCGCGTGTTAATTGTTCCACCACATCCCTGGTGAAAACAAACTGGTCGTCGCTGGCCATGCGTATGATCCTTTTCAGTGAGCCATCTTCATTATAGGGAGAAGCCAGCGGCGACATACTCAGTATATTGTACAAGCCCACCTGGTTACCTTCCGTAAGATTGTAGTTATTGTAAGAAGTGAAGCCGAAGCGGAACAATTTTCCTATCTGCTGGTCCAGCGAACCACGCAGTGAATAACGGGTGTATTGCTGCGTGGGCACTACGCCCTGGTTCTGGTAATAACCCAAACCGAAATTATAGGAACTCAATTCCGAACCGCCAGACAGGCTAACGTTCTGATCGGTTACCATACCGGTTTTGTAGAACAAATCCTGCCAGTCGGTATTCACATCGTCTGATTCATCAGGACCGTTGGTATATTGGCCCCTGGCAGCACGCAGTTTGGCAAATTCCGGTCCGTTCATCATGGGGTATTTGGCAAACACTGTCTGCGCGCCTACATAGCCGCTGTACTTTACGCGCGCCTTTCCATTCCGCGAACCCTTGTCGGTAGTAACCAATATAACGCCATTGGCCCCACGCGAACCATAGATGGCCGTGGCCGAGGCGTCTTTCAATACTTCAATGCTTTTGATATCGTTGGGATTGATATCTGCCAGTGAACCCACGTAGGGTATACCGTCCAGCACAATCAAAGGATTGTTGTCTGCAGTAAGTGAGCGGGTACCCCTGATACGGATCTGCATGGTAGCGCCGGGGCGGGTAGAAGTCTGCGACATTTCCATACCGGCCACTCTGCCCTGCAACGCCTGCGAAATATTGGGTGAAGGTATTTCACGCATTTTATCACCACTTACCGAAACCACAGAACCGGTCACTGCTTCCTTGCGTTGTGTACCGTAACCTACCACTACTACTTCGCTGAATTCTTCTGCGCGGGCATCCAACGTAATGGTGATGTTATCCGCATCGCCTACTGTTACTTCTTTGGTAGTAAAACCAACGTTCGAAATAACCAGCACATCGCCTTTGGAAGCCCTGATCGTAAACTGGCCATCCGAGTTGGTCATGGTGCCGCCGCTTGCTCCCTTCACATTTACAGAAGCACCGGCCACCGGGGTTCCGCCAGACCCGACGACGGTACCGCGAACGGTCTTTTCCTGTGCCCATGCAGGAAGCGTACCGGCCAGTAAACCGACAGCGATCAGACCAACAACCATCAGCCGGCCCAAAAGTCCGGACAACATGCCTGCAGGTCGCTTTTGTTTTGCAGTCTTTTTCATAAACAAGAATTGGTTAGTGTTTTTAGCAAATACGTATATCAGGATTACATGAATTGAATACAGGCACAGGAGGCTTTCGCCCGGAAGACGCTACTATGATCACAACCTATGGTAACCGGAGAAAAGGCCCTGGAGCAGATCAGCCGCGCTGCGTTGGGCAGCCGGCACCGGGCAGTTGAGGGAAAATGACGTTGTTTCATACAGCAGTGTTGGTTGGTTAACAGTTCAACCTTGCAATCGTAATTTTTTCCTGCTCCATCAATGTGAAGCAGTGGTTAGCGCTTTGCAAAGCCCTGCACAAGATCACACTCACTACAAGCAGGCATTCGGGTTCCAGTGATTTCGCGCTCCTGGTACTGGTCCCTTCATAACATCGTGGATGCACTGGTTCCGGAAACGAATATAGATAAAATTCCAAAAAATGCAACCGATTGCAGTATTTTTTTTGAAAATCTACCCCATCGGGGCTGTGACCAGCAGCAGCCATAGCGCGGAATAACAGCCGGTTGCACCGTTTTTTAACGGTGTGGCTGAAAAGGGGGATCCTGGTAACCTGGGGTCTAAAAAATGTGGGCCGAAGCGCAAAACCTTCATGCTATGAGGAACCGCTTTGCAGTATTTTATCTTTCTTATGCAGGAAAATGCCCGACAGCACTGGGAGTAATTAAATATTTATGGTAGAATGGCAATATACCACCGGGCCATTGAACATCTTTATAATAATGCAGCAAAGCATTGTTGAAGGATAGCTGCTGGCGCTCCACTGGTCGTAAAAATAACCAGTCATAACAGTGACAACAGGCGGTCCTGAAACAAAAAACTTGTACTTTGAAATTACAATTTTTTCACGATTTTTATGCAACCGATTGCAAGTATTATATATTATATTGTATGAAAAAACTCCTGACGATTGTTGCCTTTGCCTTGCTGCAGCACGCCACCCTGCAGGCACAACAGGTTGTTGACACCGCTTTGTCTGCCGGTTCATTCGCACTAAACAATGTGTTTATCTGCGTTAGTCCCGATGAAGATTCCACCGTACAACTGGCTGCAGCATTGCTGCAAAAAGATTTGCTGGCAGTAACCGGTAAAGAACCTGCTATGCTATCTGCCATTCCAACGCAGAAAGGCACGGCTATTATCATTGGTTCTGCACAAGGAGCGCTGGTCCGTTCATTAAGCAGGGAGAAAAAATTCCGTATCGATTACCTGAAAGGCAAATGGGAAGCATACACCATTCAATCCATCGCCAACCTTACCAGTAAAATTCCACATGCCCTGATCATTGCCGGCAGCGATCGGCGTGGTACGGCATATGGCGTAATGGAATTGTCACGGCAACTGGGCGTTTCTCCCTGGTACTGGTGGGCCGATGTACCGGTAAAAAAGAAAGCACAGCTATTCATCAAAAAAAATGTGTTGATCAACGATGCGCCCCAGGTGAAATACCGCGGCATCTTCATCAACGACGAAGCGCCTGCCCTGTCGGGATGGAGCCGGGAAAAGTTCGGCGGTTTCAATCATAAATTCTATGAGAAGGTATTTGAACTCATTCTCCGACTGAAAGGCAATTACCTCTGGCCCGCCATGTGGGGCAATGCTTTTTACGATGATGATTCGCTCAACAGGGACATGGCCCGGCGTTATGGCATCGTGATCGGCACTTCCCACCATGAACCGCTCATGCGTGCGCACGATGAATGGAGAAGATACGGTTCGGGCAAATGGAATTACGACAGCAATGCCGCCAAACTACAGGAGTTCTGGCGCTATGGCATGCAGCGTGCCACCAACGAAAAGATCGTCACTATTGGCATGCGCGGCGACGGCGATGAACCCATGACCCGCGAAACCGCTACCGCCCTGCTCGAAAGAATCGTAAAAGATCAGCGTACCATCATCGAAGAGGTCACCGGCAAACCGGCATCGGAAACACCGCAACTCTGGGCCCTGTACAAAGAGGTGCAGGATTATTACGACAAGGGAATGCGCGTACCCGACGACGTTACCTTATTGTTGTGCGACGATAACTGGGGCAATATCCGGCGCGTACCGAAGCTCACCGACAGCCCGCGCAAAGGTGGCTATGGCATCTACTATCATTTCGATTATGTAGGCGGCCCGCGCAATTACAAATGGGTAAACACCAATCCCCTGCCCCGCATCTGGGAACAGATGCACCTGGCATGGGCCTATGGCGTAAAACAAATCTGGATCGTGAATGTAGGCGATATCAAACCGATGGAGTTTCCCATTTCTTTCTTTCTTGATTATGCCTGGAATCCCGACAGGATTGGCCCCAATGATATACAGGCATATAGCGAACAATGGGCAGCAGCGCAATTCGGTGCCGCCTACGCAAAAGAAATTGCCGAGATACTGGCGCTCTATGCCAAGTATAATGCACGGAGAAAACCGGAGCTGCTCGATGCAGATACCTACAGTCTGCCAGCCAACGAATGGGAACGGGTGGTGAAGGAATATAACGAACTGCGCAGTCGCGCAGAAAAAATCTATGCCGCATTGCCATCCTCGTACAGGGACGCCTATTTCCAACTGGTGCTGCACCCGGTAAAAGCCTGCGCCAACCTGAATGAGCTGTATTATTACGTTGCATTGAACAGGATGGCAGCAGACAGGAAAGACGTCGCTGCCAACGAATATGCCAACCGGGTAAAACAATTGTATGCAATGGATTCACTCATCACCCTGGAATATCACCAGTTGAACAATGGCAAATGGAACCATATGATGAGCCAGACGCATATTGGCTATACATACTGGCAGCAACCGCCTGTACAGAAAATGCCGGAGGTGCAATACGTAAACGCCGACCCGGTGCGGCAAACCATTGAAGCAGCCATGCCTGCCGCAAAGGAAGAGCCGGTAGTGGTGGTGCAGGAGGCAAGGCGGCCTTATCATGTAGAAACAAACCGGCTGGTGTCGATGGACGCCCACCACTTTACCCATGCCGTAAACACGAACGGCATTACCTGGACGGTGCTACCGGACCATGGCCGGACAAGCTCCGCCATCACAGCCTTTCCGGTAACTGCCCCCGAACAGCAACCCGGCGGCAATGCACCTCATGTGGAATATGATTTCCATACCTACAGTAAAGGAAATTTCACGGTGTATGCCTATTTTTCCCCTACCCTTAATTTTCACAATACGCCGGAAGGACTGCAATATGCCATTTCGGTGGATGATGAGGCGCCGCAGATCATCAGCATCAACAGGGAAGACAAAGCCACCGGCACCGGCATATGGAACAAATGGGTGGCGGAAAATATCATCATCAAATCAAGCAAGCATACCATAGCAGGCAGTGGCAGGCATGTGCTGAAGTTCTGGATGGTGAACCCGGGCGTAGTGTTGCAGAAACTGGTGATTGATTTTGGAGGCATGCCTGAAACGTATCTTGGACCGCCTGAGACCGGTTATTTCAAGTGAAGCCAACGGAGGTGATGACAGGTTTGTTCGGAAATGAGTAGTCGCAATAATTAAACTTCAAACAAAATATTCTCTAAGCATGCTTTTCAAAAAACTCCCGTCCCTTACAGCTTACCTGCTGCTTGTCTTGCCATCACTGGCGCAGGTACGGCTGCCGGCTTTGATTAAAGACAGCATGGTCCTCCAGCGGGATGCTTCCGTAAATATCTGGGGCTGGGCATCCGCCAACGAACGGGTGACCGTACGGTTTAACAATAAAACCTACAAAACCAAAGCGGACGCTAATGGAAACTGGCGTATAGCGCTGCCGTCTACACCTGCCGGCGGCCCCTATACCATGGACATCATCGCCAGCAACCGCATCACTTTGCGGGAAATTCTCTTCGGCGATGTATGGTTCTGCAGCGGGCAAAGCAATATGGTGCACCAGTTGAACATCCACGATGTAACCTATGCCCGCGACATTGCCACCGCCAACTACCCCGAGATCCGGCAATTCTGGATTCCCACTACATCCAACCTGCAGGGCCCGCAGCAGGACCTGCCGCCCGGTGACTGGCAGCCCGCCATAGGCGACCAGGTAAGACCGTTTTCTGCTGTAGCCTATTTTTTTGCAAAGAAATTATACGATCGCTATAAAATTCCCATTGGCATTATCAACGCCAGTGTGGGCGGTACGCCTATAGAAGCCTGGACGAGCGAGGAAGGATTGAAGGCATTCCCTGCCATACTGCATACGATAGAGAAGAACAAGGATACAGCTTATATCAATAGCCTGCAACGCAGTGCTGCCAATACCAGCAGGCCCGCACAGCAAACAGACAAGGGCATCACTGGCAAGTGGTACGATCCTTCGTATGTGCCTAAAGGTTGGCGCACCATTGCTATTCCGGGATATTGGGAAGACCAGGGCATCAAAGACCTTAATGGTGTGGTATGGTACAGAAAAGAAATAGAAGTGCCCGCCTCCATGGCCGGCCAGCCTGCTACCGTTTGGCTGGGCAGGATTGTGGATGCAGATGAACTGTATATTAACGGAAAACGTGTGGGCAACACCACCTATCAATATCCCCAGCGCCGGTATAAAATTCCTGCAGGCGTGTTACGCGCCGGTAAAAACCTTTTTGTCATCCGCGTTACCAATCACTATGGCAAAGGTGGGTTTGTGCCTGATAAACCGTATTGCCTGTTTGCCGGCAACGATACCATTGACCTGAAAGGTTACTGGCAATACAAAGTGGGCGATGTGTTTCCGCCGGCACCGTTTACAGGTGGTGGCATTAACATACAGCATCAACCCACGGCCTTGTACAACGCTATGGTGGCGCCGGTCACTGCTTATACCATCAAAGGGTTTTGCTGGTACCAGGGCGAAAGCAATGCTGGGCGTCCGCAGGAATACCGGCAACTGCAGGCAGCGCTTATCCACGACTGGCGCCGGTTATGGGACCAGGGCGAACTGCCTTTTTTGTATGTGCAACTGCCCGGCTTTATGGACTATAACTACCTGCCTTCCGAAAGCAATTGGGCGCTCATGCGCGAAGCACAACTGCAATCACTGGAAGTGCCCAATACGGCCATGGCTGTTGCCATTGACCTGGGAGAATGGAACGATATTCATCCCGATAACAAAAAAGATGTAGGTGAACGACTGGCGCTCGCTGCCATGAAACTGGCCTATGGAGAATCCATCGAGCATGCAGGTCCGCTTTTTGAATCGGCTACTATAGAAGGAAATAAGATCATCGTCCGATTCACTCATACGGGAAGCGGCTTAATAACAAACGATGGAGAACCGCCGGCTGAATTTGCCATTGCAGGCGCCGATAAAAAATTTGTGTGGGCACAGGCAAAAATTGAAGGGAATTCTGTAGTGGTGTGGAGCGATGAAGTGGCAGCACCCAAATATGTGCGGTATGCGTGGGCAGATAACCCGGTTAATCCCAATCTTTATAACAAAGAAGGATTGCCGGCATCACCTTTCCGGACGGACCAGTAAAGAAGGAAGATGCAATCCAAAATAAATGCAACCGATTGCATCAAATATTGCAAAACTTTGACTAATTTAGCTATGAAATTTTGGTATGTAACCGATTGTAGCGCAAAGCGCCTTTCTGGTGAAATTTGTTCCCGCCTGGCATGCCGGGAAAAAGTTATGATCTTGCTTTTCACCCCAAACCGGAATGGACAGCCGGCCCCAGTTTGCTTATGAAAAGAACTATTCTATTGTTTGCTACGCTACTGTTACTCGGCATCACCCGGGCAGAAGACGGTTATGAACTTTGGTTACGGTATCGCCTGATCGAAAACAGTCAACTACTCGCCCAATACCGGTCGCAGGTCAGAAGCATCTATGTACCGGGCAATGCTCCCACCCTCTCCGCAATACGGGAAGAACTGACCAGGGGGCTCAACGGATTATTGGGTAAAAATATCCCGTTGCAACCATCACTTACCGCCAACGCCGTTGTTGCGGGCACGCCTGCCACTGTCAAAGCCATTGAGCAACTGCCCCTGCACAGCCGGCTGAGGGAAACAGGTAAGGAAGGATTTGTCATTGCCACAACATCCTTCAACGGAAAGAAATGTATTGTCATTACCGCCAATACTGAAACGGGCGTGTTATACGGCGTTTTTCATTTCCTGCGCCTGCTGCAAACGCATCAACCTATCCAACAACTGAACATAGCAAGCGCTCCGCGCATTGCGCACCGCGTACTAAATCATTGGGACAATCTCGACAGAACTGTTGAGCGCGGGTATGCAGGCCAATCCATCTGGGACTGGCACCGTTTGCCCGGTTACATCGATCCACGCTATAAAGATTATGCAAGGGCCAATGCTTCCATTGGCATCAACGGCACCGTGCTCACCAATGTAAATGCAAACGCCTGGATACTCACCGATCTGTATCTTGAAAAAGTAGCGGCACTGGCGGCTGTATTTCGTCCTTATGGCATCCGCGTATACCTTACCGCCCGTTTCAGTGCGCCGGTGGAAATCGGCAAACTGAAAACCGCCGACCCGCTCGATCCGGAGGTGCAGGCCTGGTGGAAAGAAAAAGCGGCTACTATTTACCGTTATATACCCGATTTTGGCGGCTTTCTGGTGAAAGCCAATTCGGAAGGACAACCTGGTCCGCAAAACTACCAACGCACCCATGCCGATGGTGCCAATATGCTGGCCGATGCCGTTGCGCCCTATGGGGGCATTGTGATGTGGCGCGCTTTCGTATACAGCAATGAAAAAGATGTGGACCGGTTCAAGCAGGCTTATGACGAGTTCAAACCACTCGATGGCAAGTTTCGCAAAAATGTGATGGTGCAGGTAAAGAACGGTCCCATCGACTTCCAGCCTCGCGAACCTTTTCATCCTTTGTTCGGCGCCATGCCTGAAACGCCATTGATGATGGAATTTCAGCTTACGCAGGAATACCTCGGCTTTGCCACGCACCTTGTATATCTTTCTTCTCTTTTCCGGGAAGTGCTGGATGCCGATACCTATGTCAACGGCAAAGGCTCCACAGTAGCCAAAGTGATTGACGGCTCACTGCATCAGCAATCACTCAGCGGCATGGCCGGTGTGGCCAATATCGGGTCAGACCGCAACTGGACGGGGCACCTGTTTGGACAAGCCAACTGGTACGCTTACGGTCGGCTGGCCTGGGACCATACGCTTTCATCTGCCGACCTGGCGGAGGAATGGATCCGGCAAACCTTTTCCAACAATACCTCTTTCATTCAACCGGTAAAACAGCTGATGCTGGCTTCTTATGATGCGGTTGTGAACTATATGACACCGCTGGGGCTGCACCATATCATGGGATACGGGCATCATTACGGTCCGGCGCCCTGGTGGGACAGAGCCCCGCGTGCCGACTGGAACCCGGTATATTTTCACCGTGCCGATTCAACAGGCATAGGCTTCGACCGCACTGCCACCGGCAGCAATGCACTGGCGCAATATCATCCCGAAGCGGCCGCGCATTGGAAAGATGTGCGCACCTGCCCCGACAGTATGCTGCTATGGTTTCATCGCGTGCCCTGGACGCACACCCTGCAATCGGGCAGGAGTTTATGGGAAGAAATGTGTTTTAAATACCAGTCAGGCGTAGAAACGGTACGGCATATGCGAAAAGCATGGGATGGGCTGGCAGCTTTTATAGATGCAGAAAGGTTCAAACAGGTACAGATGCTGCTCGCCATCCAGGAAGAGGAGGCAGTATGGTGGCGCAATGCCTGCCTCTCCTACTTTCAGCAGTTTTCAAAAATGCCCATACCCGAGGGCGTTGAAAAACCCAAACACACATTGGACTATTATCAATCTTTACGCTTTCCTTATGCACCGGGATAGCAGGAAAGGCAATTGATACAATTTTGCGCAATCTTTGCAGTGCACCTGCTGTAAAGGTGCGCTACAAGATAACTTTTTCGGAGTGAGCACCAGGCTGTTTGCTGCCGCTCTCTTCGCAAGACCGGAAACTTCAACATGACGTAACCATCAGGAAAACCAACCCGAACAAATGGAAAATGTACCACAACCCAGCATAGCGGTAGTAACAGGAGGCGGTTCCGGAATCGGACTGGCAATCAGCCGGAAGTTTACCCAAAACAATATCCGTACCATCATCATAGGCCGTGATGCCGGTAAACTCAACAGCGCCCGTGAAGCGTTGGGTGAACTTTGTATTCCTTACTGCTTCGATCTGAACGACCTCCATGCCATACCCGCACTCGTTCAAAAAATTACTGATCAATATGGCCCTATTGATATCCTGGTAAACAATGCAGGCATTAACCAGAAGAAGGAATTTACAGATGTAACCGATGAAGAATTTCAGCAGGTGATGCATACCAATGTTACAGCGGTATTTACGCTGTCGCGCGAAGTAGTAAAAGGCATGCTGCCGCGCGGCAAGGGCGTCATCATCAATATCAGTTCCATGGCGGCTCAATACGGCATTCCCAAGGTGATTGCCTACACGGCTTCCAAATCTGCCATTGAAGGCATGACCAGGGCCATGGCGGTGGAACTATCGCCAAAGGGTATACGAATCAATTGCATTGCACCGGGCTTTATTGCTACTGATATGTCGGCCCGCGCGCTCAATGGCGACCAGGAGCGCATGCAAAAAGTGATGTCGCGCACGCCCATGGGCGCGCTCGGCGATCCTGCTGATGTGGCTGAATGCGTGTATTTTTTGGCTACAGACAGCGCCCGGTATATTACCGGAACAATTATAACGGTGGATGGAGGAAATGCGATCGGGTTTTGATGAAATGGCAATGCACCATTTACCGGTAACAAAAAACCGGCTAACTATTAGCAGAGTAAACCTTTGTTCTGCTGTTTTTTGTTATTTTCCATTTGACATTTCTGAAGCTTATGTTTTGCAGGAAAATTGTGCTGTTTGCAGTTATGCTGGCTATCCTTCCCTGTTGTCATCTTGCTGCGCAGGATGCGGCAACCGGTGAGAAAGGACTGAAGGATTATTATGCGCGTTACTATCCGGTTGGCGTCTCCGTAACACCATGGAACCTCAGAGGCCCGGACAGTTTGCTCATCACGCAGCAGTTCAACAGTCTCACTGCAGAAAATGCCATGAAAATGGGCCCCCTTCATCCGCAGGAAAATCGTTACAACTGGGGGCCGGCAGATTCCATTGTTGCCTTTGCCCAAAGACACAACATGCTGTTACGCGGCCATACTTTATGCTGGCACAACCAGGCACCGGCATGGATATTCCGCGATTCCACAGGGGCGCTTGTTTCCAAAGAAGTATTGCTGCAAAGGCTGAATGAACATATCACCACGGTAGTAACGCGTTACAAGGGAAAGATCTATGCATGGGATGTAGTGAATGAAGTGATTGCCGACGATACCGATTTTTATCGCAAGTCGCCCTGGTACCAGATATGCGGAGAAGAATTCATTGCCAAAGCGTTTGAATATGCGCACGCAGCCGATCCCGATGCCCTGCTCTTTTACAATGATTACAACACCGAGAACCCGGTAAAGCGCAAGAAAATCATCACCATGCTGAAAAAACTGCTGGCCGATGGTGTACCGGTGCATGGTGTAGGATTGCAGGGACACTATAATATTTACGAAGATCTGACCAAAGAGCTGCCCGCGTCTATTGAGCAGTTCACGGCGCTGGGACTAAAAGTACAGGTTACTGAACTGGATGTTTCTGTGTACCCACCAGAAAATGGTCGCCGGCAAAAGCGGCCGGATGAACCGGATGGGTTTACACCAGAAATGGAAGACAAGCAGGTGCAGCAGTACCGCACTATTTTCGAAATATTCCGGCGATATAAGGACAAACTCACTGGCGTCACGTTCTGGAATGTGTCCGACCGCAGCACCTGGCTGAACAATTTCCCGGTAGTGGGAAGAAGGAACTACCCGTTGTTGTTTGACCGGGAAAACAAACCGAAGAAAGCTTATTGGGCAGTGATACCGGAAGAACAGCGGGGGGCGTTTTGATCCCTACGCGACCATCCTATTTTATCAGAAAGTTTATTTACAGTTGATGCCTGTAGCAGGAGGCGGTACGCATCATGGCGTATAGCTATGGGAGTCAGGACGCCATCAACATGCCCTGATGGAAGGAAGGTGCGTTCGTGAGCAATACGAAGTGGTCCTTGCCTTAGTGACAAGCAATGGCACAATTTTTTAATGCTGCTGTTGTATACACTTATATATGCAAAACTGGCTCAGGTCACTTATTGCCGGCATCGGCGCCTGGAAACTGGGAGGCGGGTGCCTGGGAACGATCATTGTGTTTGTGATCATTTATCTCCTTTTGGGATATTGCTGACCGTTATTTCTCAAAAGATACTGTTGCACCAGCTTCATAGTTGTTCCACCATCCACTTTACCGATTGGACAAAACCTTTGCAGGTGCATGACAGGGAATCGCGGAAATTCAGTGCCGCAATAAGGTATTCCAACACCTGATCATTACCCCGGTCGATTGCCTGCCCCCGGCTTGACCACAACCTCTTCAAATCTATCCACTGCCAAAAAATTTGCATCTCAATTATAAATTTGTCTCTTTTACACTTATTTACACATTCACTCTTATCATATATCAACTACCCCGGTTCCCTCACATACAATTTTCCGCTATTCACATACATTTGGCAGCGTTTTACCCACAATTCTTCCGGAATAATAAGATCAATTTTTATTTTACATCCGTATTTCTCTGGGCAAGAACACGTATTAAAATGAAAAATCTTTGGAAAATGGTTTACATGCTCTTTCCGATAGCGGTAATCGGCTGCCTGGCGATGGCTTTCAATCCGTTGCCTGCTGCTATTGATGGCATAACACCATCTGAGATCACGGCAGACCGCGATACTGTACCGGCCAATCCAACTTACCAGTACCGCATCATCCCGGTAGCCAACAATACTTACGGATATGAAATCTTTAGTGGTAACAAGAAGATTATCCGGCAGGATTGCATCCCTACCGTACCAGGTAACAAAGGATTTGCAACCAAAGAAGCTGCCGGAAAAGTAGCTACGCTGGTGATCAGCAAATTGCAACAAAATATTTTTCCTCCGGCGGTAACGCGGGAGGAACTCGAAAAATTGAAAGTATTATAATGCTCCTGCGCGGTGAATAATGAGCAGGCTGCAGGGCGCATCATCACTTGCCGCAATAAAAAAACCCAACCTAACTGCTTTTCTTATTATGAGTAAAACCCTGAACCCCTTCAGTGTACTGATAGCTGTTATATTACTGCCATCCCAAGTCGTTGCCCAATGCGATAAACCGGTCATCATTGCCGATGACGCTATTACCTGTAACTTCCGGACAACCACCTTGCATACAAAGGATATTCCCGGCGCTACTTATCAATGGTCCGACGGGCAAACTACCCCAAGCCGACAAGCAGGGCCAGGCCGGTATGCCGTTACCGTTACCATTGGTGGCTGTGCAGCTACTTCAGATACTATAGAAATTAAAGGAGTGACCGCTCCGCTGGTGTATGCAGACAGGGTGCCCGAAATCTGTGCCGGAGAAAGCATTACCCTGTACGCAGATACCGGAAACAATTGGCGCAGAAGAGCTGATATTACTGCTCCCCCCAGGTTCGATGCCGTGTCACTGATCTTGGGTTCCAAAGCATATATGGGTACTGGTACTACTAACAACAGCACGCTCCTGAAGGACTGGTGGGAGTATGATAATACCTCCGGGGTATGGACGCAAAAAGCCGACCTGCCCGGACCGGCGCGAAGAGGGGCCATGGGGTTTGTGATCGATAGGAAAGCTTATGTGGGAACAGGCGGCGGTGAGACTTCACAGTTAAATGACTTTTATGAATATGACCCGTTTAACAATTCCTGGTCCGCCAAAGCCAATTATCCCAACGGGAAGGTTTATGGCGCCGTTGGTTTTTCCATTGGCGACAAGGGATATGCAGGATTAGGTAAATGGGATGTTGACCCGACAGACACAAAATTCTGGTCGTATGATCCTGGTACCGATAGTTGGTCGCAGGTAGCAGATTTCCCTGGCCCCGGACGCTATTTGGCAGGCAGGTTTGTTCTCGAGGGCAAAGGTTACGTGACCTGCGGCTCGGCTGCCGGAGGATTGCTGCTGAACGACTGCTGGAAGTATGATCCTGTCACCAACAGTTGGGCCGTTCAGACGTCGCTGCCCGGAGGCGCAAGATACGTGCCTGTCTCTTTCAGCATTGGGAACCGTGGCTATATCGTAGGTGGTTTAAACTCTCCTATGATCGATGTATGGGAATTCAGGTATGGGGCGTGGAAACAAAGAGCCAGCTATCCGGGTGCAGCCCAGGTGGCAATGGGCGCGTTCGGTTTTTCAGATAAAGCATTACTATTCGGCGGTACTTCTCTTAATCACGAGGTATGGGAATATCGGCCGCAAAATGAAATCTCCTGGGTAGGTGGTTCCGGCTATTATTCCTTCACGACCAATAAAACTGGACATCAATGGCTCAACTTTCAAACCCCCGAAGGTTGCGACCCCTCCTTCTTATACCTGATTAAGAGTCCGGTACTTACTGCCGACATAACCATCAACGGGAACGACACTATTTGTGAAGGCGATTCCGTAAAACTGACCGCCGTGAGCGGGGATAACTGGACCCCAAAAAATGACTTTCCTCTCTCTACTCTATATTGCTCCGGATTTGCCATAGGAACAACAGGTTACTTTATCGGCGGACAGAGCACTCCCCGCAGTTTTCACAAATATGATCAGTCCACAGACACCTGGACGCAACTGCCCGAACTGCCTATGTTTATTATCTCTACAGTGGCTTTTTCCTGGAAAGGAAAGGGCTATGTATATGGCTATGACAAAGCCATCTGGATGTTTGACCCAGTTACTGAAATGTGGACAAAGAAAGCCGTGTCCCCAGGCACCCAGGCCCTTCTTGTGCATGGTTTTCTGCTGAACGATAAAATATACATTGCCGGGGGCATTGCCAGCAACGGCAGCACCGTGCTGAAAGAAGTATGGGAATACGGGCCTATACCGGCACACAAACCGATCAGCTTTCTATTGCCGATGCCAGTGTACCGGGACAGGGCGTGTTCAGGTTAATTGCCAACGGCGCCTGTGGGGCAGACACCAGTACGGAAGCAACGCTTACCCTTTATTCACTTCCCGCCAGGCCTGTTATTACGGCCAGTGGTGCTACTGAATTTTGCGAAGGCGGTAGTGTGACTTTGACCAGTTCTGCCAGCTATGGCAACACCTGGTCAACCGGGGCAAACGGGCAGGACATTACGGTGAGCACTGCCGGTACTTACACGGTATCTGTAACAGATAACAACGGCTGTACTTCACCGGTGAGCGATGTGGTGACAGTAACAGTGAATACAAATCCTTCCAGGCCAACGATATCACTTTCAGGAGCAACCGAATTTTGCGAAGGCAGTAGTGTAACGCTGACCAGTTCCGCAGCCAATGGCAATAGCTGGTCAAACGGGGCAACCGGACAGGCGATTACGGTGAGCACTGCGGGCACCTATACGGTGGCTGTATCAGATAATAATGGTTGTACTTCGCCGGTAAGTGACCCGGTGACCATTACAGTACATCCTACGCCAGCACAACCAGTGATTATGGCCGGAGGACCGCTGGAGTTTTGCGCTGGCAGCAGTGTTACCCTCAGCACAGACCCTGCGGCACAATATCAATGGAGTGATGGAAGAAGCGCGCAGGCAATTACGGTGAACCAGTCTGGCGATTATACCGTGCAGATCACAGATGTTAACGGCTGTACTTCTCCGGCCAGCGCAACGGTAACGGTACTAGTACATCCCCTGCCGGCAGGAGCCATTATTACCAATGGACCAATGGCAGCAGGCAATACGCGTGTGGTGGAATTGCAGGCGCCCCAATTACCCGGCGCCAGCTACCGGTGGAATACCGGGGATTCTACGGCTACTATCCGCGTGGCGCAATCCGGTTATTACCGGGTTACTGTCACCAATGCGGCAGGATGCGCGCAATCATTCGATATCAACGTTGAATTGGTCGATCTGACTAAAATACCCAATACGTTTTCACCTAACCGTGATGGCATCAATGATTACTGGACTGTTCCCAACCTGCACCTGTTCCCACAGGCGCGTGTGATGATCTTCAACCGCAATGGCAACAAAGTGTTTGAAGCCACCGGCGGTAATATCCGGTGGGATGGTACCAGCAATGGTAAGGAACTGCCCGCAGGGGTGTATTACTACGTATTGGATTTGAGAGATGGCGGACAACCGGTAAATGGGTGGATTAATTTGATGAAATAAACTCAATTTATAAACATAAATCACACACACCTAAGCATACTACCATGCATACACGAAAACGCTCATTCCCAACCATATTCCTATCCCTACTGCTGGCTATGGCATCAGCCACCGACGCTGCCGCCCAAAGCCGTCCGCAAACCACGCAGTATGTGCTGAACTATTTCCTTTCCAACCCTGCCATGACAGGACTGGAAAACTATGCCGACATCCGCATGGGCCACCGCCGCCAGTGGAACGGCATTGAAGGCGCACCCATCACCACCTGGGTCACCGCCAACCTGCCGCTGGGGGAAAACATGGACCAGGCCCCTCCTATGTCACTCCCTGAAGAAGACGACCGCGAACAATTCTTCCGGCTCTTGCCCGTAGAACGCCACCACGGTATCGGCCTCGTAGCCTATTCCGATAAAATCGGGCCCTATGTTTCCAATTCCGTAAATGTTTCCTACGCCTGGCATGTGCCGCTCACCGAAGGCATCGCCTTGTCCGCCGGTCTTTCCGCCGGCTTCAAACAAATGCGCTACGATCCTGCCAAGAACATTTATCCCGATCACGAGGTAGACCCCGTGGTGCTCAACCAGTTCGGTTCCAAACTGTCTCCTGATCTCAATGCCGGCATCATGCTCTACTCCGGCCGCTTTTTCGCCGGCGCTTCCGTACAGCAAATCCTTACTTCCAAATACATCGACCTGAAAAATTCATTGGCTACCTATAATCGCGAGTATATATTATCCGGCGGCTACAACATGATGCTCAATGCTGATGAAGACATCCGCCTGCTCATCTCCACTTTAATGCGCACCGACTTTTCCAACCCGATGAGCATCGACTTCAACGCCAAATGCACCTTCGCCTCCACCTGGTGGGTTGGCGCCAGCTATCGTCACGAAGATGCCATCTCCGGCATGGTGGGACTGCACGTGGCCAGGAACTTCAATATCGCTTACGCTTATGACTATACGATATCAGACCTGGGACAATTCAGCAAAGGTTCCCACGAACTGATGCTTGCCTTCCAGCTCTTCAAGTTTAACGAGCGGGTGAACCCGAGGGTGGGTTGGTGATGTTCATCCCCATCCACCCCTCCCCTGTTAATCAGAACATACATTAATTATGTTAGTGTTGCGACTTTCTTTACTCAGGCTTATGCATTCTCGTTTTTAATAATATAAAATTTCCCCAGCTTCCTTCACATACAATTTTCCGCCGTTTGCATACAGGCCGGTGGCGTTTACCCCCATTTTTTCCACTGGAGCAATAGCAATTTCTATTTTGTAGCGACTTAGCCCGGCGGGCCTGGGCCTGGGTAGAAGCTTATTCCGCCGTGTTGGAGGTTCCGGATGGGCACCAGTGGAAAGCAATTCTATTTGGTAATAGGCATGGCCAGGCGGGTTCGGGGCGCCTGGGTTGCGACTTACCCGGTGGGTTCGGGCTTGTGTAAAGATTTACTCCGGCGGGCCCGGCTTCCGGGCAGGCGCTGGCAGTTATCAATTTCTATTTGGTAATAGGCATAGCCAGGCGGGATCCGGCTCGGGTAGCGACTTACCCGGTGGGCATGGGTTCCAGGTGGGCGCCAGCGGATAGCAATTTCTATTGGTAGCAGCTTCGCCCTGACCAGTCGAAACGCATTACAACAAACGATCATGCGAAACAGTGAATACGATCCCGTTAGCTGGTACGCGTTGTCAGGCGATTGCTTTTTATTACAAACAATCAACTTTTTATTACAAACAATCAACATTATAAAGCCATATCCTTACTATGAAATATATGCTGAAACCCCTCACTCCGTTACTCATTTTTCTGGCCGTACAATGGGAAGCCGCTGCGCAATGTGAAAAACCGGTCATCATTGCTGATGACGCCACCGCATGCAGCGGCGGAAAAACCTATTTACACACGAAGGATATTCCCGGCGCCACCTATCTATGGTCTGATGGAGCTACTACTGCCAGCCGCCAGGCAGGTGCTGGCAAGTATGCCGTTACCGTTACCATTGGGGGCTGTGAAAAAACTTCCGACACCATAACCATCAGGACAGTGCAGGCTCCGATGGTTTACGCAGACAAGCCATTGCAAATCTGTACAGGGGAAAGCATCACTTTTTTTGCAGATACCGGCAATACATGGCGCAGAAAACCCGATATGCCGGCCGACGGCAGGTCCGGTGCCGTGTCCGTAAGCATAGGTTCCAAAGCATACATGGGTACCGGTACGGCCACTGGACGCACCAACGACTGGTGGGAGTATGATGACGCCTCCGGGCTATGGACGCAAAAAGCCGACTTTCCCGGACAGGCGCGGAGTCAGGCCATCGGATTTGCCATTAATAAAAAAGCCTATGTGGGGCTAGGGGCTACCGCAGACGTATTAGGTGTACAAGATTTTTATGAATATGATCCGTTTACCAATAGCTGGTCAGCCAAAGCCGATTTTCCTGGCGCAGGCGTTTATAGCGCCGTGGCTTTTTCCGCTGGCAACAAGGGATATGCCGGATTAGGCCTTGCAGGACCATTTTTTGCTGAACCAAAATTCTGGGCGTATGATCCTGCTACCGATAGTTGGTCGCAGATAGCAAATTTTCCGGGCAGCAAACGTCAGGCAGCTGTCGCTTTTTCAATAAATGGAAAAGGATATGTAACCTGCGGGGTCACAGACGCCCCCGGGCCGACCAATGACTGTTGGGAGTATGATCCTGCCACCAATAGTTGGGCCGCTCAGCCGCCGTTGCCCGGTGCCGGCAGAAACATGGCTACCGGTTTTAATATCGGCAGCCGCGGCTATGTTTTGGGGGGCCTGGGATCTGTGGCCGCAGAATTATGGGAGTTTCACAATAATACCTGGACAAAAAGAGCCAACTATCCAGGCGCCAACCAGTCGCTGATGTCAGCCTTCGGTTTTTCAGAAAGAGCTTTGGTTTTTGGTGGTAGTGCCCAAAATAAAGAGGTGTGGGAATACCGGCCTGACTATTCCCTGGAATGGTCTGATGGATCTACCGGTTACAGCTACACGACCAATTTGACCGGATTCCACTATGCCGTTTATAGTACTCCAAAAGGTTGCATCCCGTCAGCCATCTTCAACGTGACCAAAGCGGGCGTCTCTACAGCCATCGCCATTAATGGGCATGATACCATTTGTGAAAAAGATTCCGTAAAACTGTCAGCAGCAAGCGGGGATAACTGGACGCAGAAAAACAATTTTCCTACCAACGTCTATTTCGCTTGCGGAATGAGCATAGGCAACCTGGCTTACATTGCGAGCGGAAATGGTGGCACCCAGCTTAAATTTCGAAAATACGATCCATCCACAGATACCTGGACGCAGTTGCCAGACCTCCCCATGACTTATTTAGCGGCTTCGCAGGGAATTGCATGGAGAGGCAAGCTCTGGGCGTATGGCTCGGACCGGTCAATGTATATGTTTGATCCTGTTACAGAAGTTTGGACAAAGAAGGCAGTTTGTCCCATTCAGGTTACCAATGCACAGACTTTTCTGCTGAACGATCAGATATTTTTATGCGGCGGCGCCAATGGTAGTACCAGTTTCAAAGAGGTATATGCATATGACCTGGTGAACGACAACTGGGCCCGGAAAAACGATATGCCTTACATCGTTGGTTCCGGAGTTGCCTTTGCCCTCCATGGTAAAGGTTATGTGTGCACCGGCAACAGTAACTATGGTTCGGTTTCAGGTACGCCACATTCAGCCGTGTTCCTGCAATATGACCCGGCAAGCGACAGCTGGACAGAACTGCCCCCCTTCCCTGGTGGTCCGCGTGGCGCCGGTATACAGTTTTCGGATGGCTACAAAGCGTATGTAGGCCTGGGCAACAATAACGGCAACGTTCTGGGAGACATCTGGGAATTTGATCCTGTCACCCTTTCCTGGACACGCATGACCGATATACCTATCGGCCGTTTTGCAACCCAGGCCTTCGTAGCAGGCCGTTACGCTTATATTGTTGGCGGGCATACGACCGGACCAAGGAACGACGTATGGCAGTACGAACTGCCGCATCATTACCAATGGAGCGACGGCCGCACCGGTAAATCCATCTGGGTAAAAGAAACCGGCGAATATGGGCTCACAGTAACCAGCCACACCGGCTGTACCGCCACAGGGACACCGGCAAAAATAAAAATGTTGCCCACCACCCGCATCGTACAACATCCTGCTGATACCGCTGTTTGCGCAGATGCATCCCTTCAATTTGCAGGCAATGCTACCGGCGACGAGGTAACTTTTCAATGGCAATTCAATGGTAATGATCTCAGCGACGATGGCGCCTATACCGGCACACAAACTGATCAGCTTTCCATTGGTGCAGCCACTGTACCGGGCGTATTCAGGTTGATTGCCAACGGTACCTGCGGCGCAGATACCAGTATGGAAGCAACGCTCACGGTATGGGCACTTCCTTCAAAGCCCGTGATTACACCCGATGGCCCCACAACTTTTTGCGAAGGCGATGCAGTTACGCTTGCCAGCTCTGCTACAAACGGCAACACCTGGTCAACCGGGGCAAACGGGCAGGATATAACGGTGAGCACTGCCGGTACTTATACCGTATCTGTAACAGATAACAACGGCTGTACTTCACCGGTGAGCGACGCGGTGACAGTAACCGTAAACCCGGTGCCTGACAAACCTGCTATTACGGCCGGTGGTGACCTTGATTTTTGTGAAGGGGGTACCGTGACGCTGAATAGTTCTGCCGGCGCTACCTATACTTGGTCCAATGGCGCAACTACACAAGCTATTGATGTACATACAGCCGGTTCCTATACGGTGCAGGTTACCGATGCCAACGGATGCGTTTCACCGGCCAGTGATCCGGTAACCATTACGGTATCTCCCAATCCGCCGCAGCCGGTGATTTCCGCCGGCGGACCGCTGGAATTCTGTGCCGGCAACAATGTAATGCTCAGTACCGCTCCTGCTGCCCAGTACCATTGGAGCAATGGAAGCAGTTCCCAATCAATTACCGTCAATCAATCCGGTAATTATACGGTGCAGATCAGAGATGCCAATGGCTGTATTTCTCCGGCCAGTGCAAGTGTTACAGTAACCGTTCATCCGCTGCCAACAGGCACCATATCCACGCGTGGCCCTCTTGTTGCTGATAATACCCGGTATATGGAATTGCAGGCGCCCCAACTGCCCGGCGCCACCTACCGCTGGAATACCGGCGATTCTACCGCCAATATCCGTGTATCCCAATCCGGCTATTACCGTGTGAGCGTTACCAATGCCACGGGATGTGCACAATCTTTCGATATTAACGTTGAATTAATCGACCTGACTAAAATCCCCAATACATTTACTCCTAACCGTGATGGCATTAACGATTACTGGAGCATTCCCAACCTGCATTTGTTCCCGCAGGCGCGCGTTAGCATTTTCAACCGCAACGGTAATAAAGTGTTTGAAGCTACAGGTGGCAATATCCGATGGGATGGCACCAGCAATGGGAAGGAACTGCCTGCCGGCGTATATTACTACATACTGGACCTGAGAGACGGCGGCCAGCCGGTAAATGGGTGGATTAATTTGATGAAATAGGTGGCATGCTTACTTGATGGATGTTCCATAGCAAATCAAAAGGCAAAAAAAAGGGGCACGTATATTGTGCCCCTGATTATAATAATGTTTTTAACACACCTCAATGCTTCATCCTTCCACCGTCTTCCGGCTTCTTGCAACACTTGGGTAATCTTTTATAAGCGTCCTCAGTAGCCGCTACATCGTCTGCATCATACCCAACATTCGCAATGGCGGTTTTGATATTTTCAATATTCGTGCGGTCGGTCAAGAACGTCACTTTGGTTACTTTCTTTTTTACATCCACCACGGCTTTGGTCACACCCTGTTCGCGTTTCAGGTATCCTTCAATACGATCTTTGCACATATCACACTGAACAGTGGGCGTATTAATGGTTACCGTTTGCACAGCCTTTTTTGTCTGCGCAACACCGGCCGATGCGAAACCAGCCACCGCAATCATCAGGAATAATAGTCTTTTCATACGATTCATTTTTACAAATGTAAAAAATTGTGGCCGGGTAGGAAAGCCTTCGCCGGTTTTAGGATTTATGCAACATTCGGCGTTCATTTACCCCAGGCGGCGGGGTCTTCGCGCCATTTCATCAATGTTTCCTGTTCATCGGGCGAAACAATGCCTTTTTCGATCGCCAAACCGATCAATGTATCGTAATTGGTAAGCGGGTAATACCGCACGCCGGCTTTTGCAAACGATTCAGCAGCAACGGGAAACCCATACGTGAATATGGAAACCATACCGGCTATTTCCAGTCCGGCAGCCTTTAACACATTCACCACGTCCAGACTGCTTTTGCCGGTAGATACCAGGTCTTCTATCACCACCACCTGCTGGCCTTTTTCATAATAGCCTTCAATCTGGTTGCCCAGGCCATGCTCCTTGGGTTTGGGCCGCACATAGATGTAGGGCAGCTTCAACTGGTCGGCGGCCATAGCGCCCCAGGCAATGCCTGCGGTAGCCACCCCTGCCAGCAATTGCGCATCGGGAAACTGCTCAAACACCACGTTGCACATTTCCGATTTGATGAATTCGCGTATATGGGGAAACGACAACACCCGGCGATTGTCGCAATAAATAGGACTTTTCCAGCCCGAAGCCCAGGTAAATGGTTGCCGGGTATTCAACTTAATAGCATTAATTTGTAACAACTTTTCTGCTACAGCTTTTTCGTTCGTCATGCGGCGAAATTGAAAATTAATATCGAAATCTGAAAATTATTTATGCACATCAAAATCTACTTCAATAATAAGCCCCTTTTCCTTACAGATGCGATAACGCCCGATATCGAACCCTATGTGCATCATGACGATGCAGTATACATCGATGAGTTCAGCGTGCACGGCATTAAATCGATGATCCATGAAATGCGCCAGGAAAAAGTACATGCCGGCATTTACCTGCACAACGACCTGGAAGCGCTCAAAAAAGCTTTCTGGAAAAAATTCATGTTGGTGCAGGCGGCTGGCGGACTGGTGACCAACAACGCAGGACAACTGTTATTCATTTTCCGCCGTGGTAAATGGGACCTGCCCAAAGGTAAACTGGACCCCGGGGAAACACCGGAACAGGGCGCCCTGCGCGAAGTAAGCGAAGAAACCGGTCTGCAACAATTGTCGCTGCAAAAACACCTCATCGACACCTATCATACTTACGATGAAAGCGGTCATCACATCCTGAAAGAAACAAACTGGTACCTGCTGCATGCCGCCGGTGACCAGCCACTGACGCCACAAACCGATGAACAAATCACGCAGATTGAATGGGCCGATCCGAAAGATTTAGCTAAATATACCGCCAACACTTTTCCTGCCATTGCAGATGTGCTGGCTGCCGCAAAATATGTGTGAATGCAATTACTGGCGGGCTTTTTTATCTTTGGGGATAATCATCACCGTTAGCCTGCTGATGCAAACGAGTTTTTCCTGTTCATCAAAAATCCTTATATCCCACACATGGGTACTGCTGCCGAGGTGAATGGGTTTGGCAATGCCGGTAACCCATCCTTCGCGCACACTACGGATATGGTTGGCATTGATCTCCAATCCTACACAATAATTTTTAGTATGATCGGTAACAAATGCGGAGGCAATGCTGCCCAGCGTTTCGGCCAGCACACAGGAGGCGCCGCCGTGTAAGATGCCATAGGGTTGTTTGGTGCGATTATCAACCGGCATACGGCCCTTGAGGTAATCGGGACCTATTTCTGTAAATTCTATTCCGATCTGTTCGGCCAGTGTATTGGTGCGTAATACCTTTAAGTGTTCGAGGGAAAAATCTTTTATAAACCAGATCATACTATTTACCTGTTTCCTTTACAATATCTGCGGCTACCACTTCGGGCAGGAATTGCGTTACATCCCCGCCATTGCGCAATACATCCCGCACCAGGGTAGAAGCTACTGAAGTATACTGGGGCAGGCAGGTGAGAAAAACAGTTTCAATATTACTGTCGAGACTGCGGTTCATATCCGCAATGGCTTTCTCGTATTCAAAATCGTTCACATAACGAATGCCGCGCAAAATAAAATTGGCCCCTACCCGCTTGCAGCAATCCACTGTTAGGCCTTCATACAACACCACACTTACTTCGGGCGTGTTATTGAAAATGGTTTGTATCCAGCGCAACCGCTTTTCTTCGGGGAACATGGCGGTTTTGTTTACGTTCCGGCCGATGCCAATGATGAGTTTATCAAACAATGGCAATGCACGTTGAATGATATCCATATGGCCGATCGTTATGGGATCGAAGGTGCCCGGAAAAAGTGCCACTCGTTGCATCGATGGTAGATTTTGGGTTAATTCAGCTCCCGTCCTCCGCTCAGCAGGTACAGGACTGCCATCCGCACGGCCACGCCGTTTTCCACCTGCTGCAATATGATGGATTGTTTGCTGTCGGCTGCATCGCTGTCCAGTTCCACGCCACGGTTGATGGGGCCGGGATGCATGATGGTAATTTCTTTCGGCAGGCTGTCTAACAACCGCTTGCTGATGCCATAGGCCAGGTTGTATTCGCGCAGTGAAGAGAACAGCACCTGGTTCTGCCGTTCGAGCTGAATGCGCAGTACGTTGGCCACATCGCACCATTCCAGCGCTTTGCGCAGGTTGTATTCCACCCGCACATCAAAAGCCTCGCGGATGTATTGCGGAATGAGGGTGGGCGGACCTGCCACCATTACCTCGGCGCCCATTTTTTTAAGCAGGTAAATATTGCTCATGGCCACGCGACTGTGCATGATATCGCCGATGATGGCCACTTTCAACCCTTCGAGCGTGCCGAATTTTTCGCGCATGGAAAAAGCATCGAGGAGGCCCTGTGTAGGGTGTTCGTTGATGCCATCGCCTGCATTGATAATGGCTGCCGGAATGTGTTTGGCCAGGAAGTGCGGGGCCCCGGAAGCACTGTGGCGCATCACTACCATGTCCACCTTCATGGACAGGATATTGTTCACCGTGTCCAGCAGCGTCTCTCCTTTCGACACTGAAGAACCGCCGGCAGTAAAATTGATGGTATCCGCGCTCAGGCGTTTCTCGGCCAGTTCAAAGGAAATACGCGTGCGCGTGGAGTTTTCAAAAAACAGGTTAACAATAGTGATGTGCTGCAGCGAAGGGACTTTACGGATGGGTCTTTGTAAAACTTCCTTGAATTGACGGGCTGTATCCAAAATGATTTCAATGTCCTGACGGGTAAGATCCCTTATGCCCAGCAGATGTTTTACTGAAAGTCGCATTTAGCGGGCGAAGTTAAGGTTAATTGGGAAAAGTGCAAATTGGAAAATGAACATACGGGCCAATGCGCATCGCCCACCAATGAGTTTCCTGCTGCAGGTGTTGACATTTGGAAATCAGCACCTTCTTTTTCACAGCAACACAACTTCATCCTTCCCGTCGCGCTGTTTCCACAACACTTTTACTTTCTGGGAAATGATGGAATCAATGGATTTACCGGTATAATCGGGTTGGATGGGCAGCTGGCGACTGAAACGCCGGTCGATCAAAATGCACAATTCCACTTTGGCGGGCCGTCCGAATGCAAGCAGGGCGTCGAGGGCGGCGCGGATGGTGCGGCCGGTATACAGCACATCGTCAATCAGCACTACGTTTTTATTTTCTATGCTGAAAGGAATATCGGTGTGATTGGGCAGCAGAATTTCCTTGCGTATATCGTCGCGGTAAAAAGTAATATCAAGTTTGCCATAGGGCACCTGCACCGGTGCAATCAGCTGGCTGATTTCACGCACCACCTGGTCCGACACGTAAATGCCGCGGGGTTGAATGCCGATGATGACGGTATTGTCGAGATTCACATGGTTCTCCAGTATCTGGTGACTCAGCCGCTTGATAGTAATGGCCAGTTGCTGTTCGTTCAAAACCGTTTTCAAGAAGAAAAATTTTTATAAAAGTAAGCCCAATGCAGATAATTAGAAAATCATAATGAACGACCCCCTGACCTTGAGAGGGAATAAAAAAACAGCCCGCCTGCAGGCAGGCGGACTGCAGCAATAATTTTAATAGCATTAAAAACCAAAACCTATTGTAATACCTACCCGCACGCCAAATCCGTCGAAGCCTGCGCTTACATCGAAGGCGTCTTCACTGGCGCCCTCATCTTTTACTTTCACGGTACCGGAGTTGAACTGGGGACCAACAAAAAGGTCGATCACAAAACCACTGGGAGCGGTTCTTTCCCAACCAATCACACCACCACCGCCGAATGAGTTGAAGGCAGCTTTACTGGAAGAGTTTTTTTCAGTAAGAGTGAAATTCTGGTAACGAAGGAAAGGAGCCACGTAAACGCCGTTCAACGCCTGTCGCTTTCCGCCTACATAGAAACGATATTCGGGTGTGATACCTAAACCGGAATACTTAAGATCGCTTACTTTAACGCCGGTGTAATAAACGCCTAACTGGAAAGTCTGGGCATCGCTTACCGCGCGCTCATACGATACGTTTCCTGTGGCCAGGATAAGCGACAGCGGGTTAATCTTGATGGCATTTTGAACATCCTGCGCTTTTACTGCGCAGGTACCTGCGAAGAAAGCAGCGATCAATACTACCTTTTTCATGGTGAGTCGGGAGTTTTAAGGGGTTATTAAATTGAGATTTCAAAGGCTTTTGACAGTTATTACTTACTATGAACTATATTTTTTTCGTTTATTGCCCATCGTTATAAAAAATCAACAATGCGTACCAGGTACGCAATAGAACTTCCGGACAAATACGAAACAATGTGCATACAGTTTATTCACCTGTCTGCTTTCCCTTTTTCTCTACGCCATGATCAAGGAAAAACGAACCGCTCGCTAACGGTATTGAACACGCAAAGTGTAAAAATATAAAGGCAAAGGTTATGGCCGCTGACAAAAATCACATGAAACTGTGAATTTTTTATTGACTTTTCCAGGTTACGGAAAGCTTCACTAACGTTTGGACTTTGTTTTTATTATGCATATCAAAAAAAAGGCAATACAGCACAATAACAAACCCGGTTGATACGCTTTCTTATTCAGAATCTGCTATTTAGATTCGCATTGAATCCTTTTAAACCTATTTAAAACTAAAACAAGACCAAAAATGAAAAAAGTTTTATTCGCCGCAGTTTTATTGACAGCTTTCCAGGTTACCAACGCTCAGGTCAATAAAGGCCAATGGCTGGCTGGCGGTAACGTGTCCTTTGCTTCCGAAAAAACCGGAGATGCAAAATCTACTACCATTGATATTAGTCCGAATGCCGGTTACTTCTTTATGAACAATTTTGCTGGTGGTCTACGGGTTACTTTCATCAGCGAAAAATTTAAAGGAGCAGATGAAGCATGGACAAAATTCATGGCAGCTCCGTTCCTTCGTTACTATTTCCTTCCCGCCGCAGAGAAATTAAACATTTTCGCTGATGGTAGTTTTGGATTTGGTAGCGCTGGTGGCGATGATAAACAAAGCCTGACAGGTTTCCAGTTTATGGCCGGACCTGCAATCTTCCTCACTCCCAACACTGCACTGGAAATTGCACTGGGTTACAGATCTCTCAAAATGAAAGATGCTGAAGATGCTACCAACACGTTTGGCATTAACGTAGGTTTCCAGGTTCACCTCGGCGGTGGCAGCAAATAAAAGTCCTTTTTTGACATCATAACAAAAAGCTTCCGTATTCCGGAAGCTTTTTGTTTCTTCCGGCAATAGCCTTTATTTACTGGTGCTGCCCAATACATAGAAAAAGCCAACCTGGAATACACGGTTAAATACTTTTCCATTGCCATCTTCGTCCAGTTTGCTCAATCCAAAATTGAAGCGGGCGTTTACGCCAATGTTGCTTTGCGTAAGATAGCCTACACCCAATGCCCAGGAGAAATCAGTGCCTTTCAGGCCATCTTTAATGCTTTGAGAATGGCCATCATGCTTTGCCTTGGCGCTCAGCAGCAGGCCCAGTTGCGGACCGGTTTCACCATAAAAGCCGGAAGCAGTAGTATAACGGGCCAAAATGGGAATAGTCAGGTAACTGAGGTTGTACTTCACATCATCTTCATCCTTTGCTCCCTGTGCAGTGAAAACCAGTTCGGGCTGAATGCTGATTTTATCTGCTACGGGTACTTCCACAAAGCCGCCGAGGTAAACGCCTAATTTGGCTTTGAAGTCGTCGGCATCCTTGCCGCCAAAATTACCCACATTCAATCCGGCCTTTCCACCGTATTTAATTTGCGCCTGCGCAACTGCGAAAGATCCTGCCATAACAAGTAGTAAGAACACTTTTTTCATAACTAATACTTTTTTTCATTTTTGATGGCCGCAAAACTAATATGTATTAGCATGTATCTCAATAACATAAGCATGTATAAGTGATGAGAGAGGAACGCAAAAAATCACATGGTTATGTGACGGGATGATACCATGAAAAACACTTGCAGTAATGTAAGGATGGTCAGTATGTAAAATTGAACGGGGGCGGGTACTACCATTTCCGGAAATGGCAGCAGCACCGGTTAAAAAGCTGCGCACGCCGGTTTGCCACATAAAAAAGAGGCTGTTCATTGTGTATGAACAGCCTCTTCTGCTTTCCGCATCTCCGCGGAATACATTATTCCGCCTGCATAAACGGATAACGGTAATCCACAGGTGGTGTAAACGTTTCCTTAATCGTTCTCGGGCTGAGCCAGCGATACAGGTTCAGTATAGACCCTGCCTTGTCGTTGGTGCCGCTCGCGCGGGCGCCACCGAAAGGCTGTTGTCCCACTACTGCGCCGGTAGGTTTGTCGTTGATATAAAAATTGCCGGCCGCGTGACGCAGTTTGCTAACGGCCAGCTCAATGGCAGTCCTGTCCTGCGCAATGATAGAACCGGTTAATGCATAAGGCGATGTAGCGTCAACCAGTTTCAGCACTTTTTCATAGTCCTTTTCATCATACACATACACGGTGAGCACAGGACCAAATATCTCTTCACACATCGTTACATATTGCGGGTCCTTTGCTTCGATCACCGTGGGTTCAATGAAATAACCAACGGATTTATCACATTTGCCTCCGGCCCATATCTCCGCATTTTTGTCGGCCTTTGCTTTGTCTATATAGGACTTGATCTTGTCGAAACTCTTTTCATCAATCACGGCATTGATGAAGTTGGAAAAATCTTCCACCGGGCCCATTTTGAAAGTCTTTATGCCTTCCACCAGTTTCTGCTTCACTTCTGCTGCGAGATTGGAAGGAATATAGGCGCGTGAAGCCGCAGAACATTTCTGTCCCTGGAACTCAAATGCGCCGCGCAACAAGGCCGTTACCAATACATCGGGATTGGCGGAAGCGTGCGCCAGCACAAAATCCTTTCCACCTGTTTCACCTACAATGCGCGGATACGATTTGTAAACAGACATGTTTTTGCCAATGGTCTCCCACATCTGGTTAAACACACCGGTAGAGCCGGTAAAATGTACGCCGGCAAAATCAGGATGACTGAAGCATACTTTACCAATGGTAGGACCGTCCACATATATGAGGTTGATCACACCATCGGGTAAACCGGCTTCTTTCAGAATGCGCATGAACATTTGCGCGGAATATATCTGCGTGTTGGCCGGTTTCCATACCACCACATTGCCGCACATGGCCGCAGAGGTGGGCAGGTTGCCGCCAATAGCAGTGAAGTTGAAGGGCGTAACCGCCAGCACAAATCCTTCCAGCGGACGATATTCCATGCGGTTGTGCATGCCCGGACCGCTGATGGGTTGCTGCCGGTAGATTTCACTCAGGAAATGCACATTGAAACGGAGAAAATCGATGATCTCGCAGGCGCTGTCAATCTCCGCCTGGAATACATTCTTGCTTTGCCCCAGCATGGTGGTGCCGTTCATGTAAGGGCGATATTTGGTGGCAATCAGATCAGCTGCTTTGAGAAAAATATTCGCACGGTTCTCCCAGCTCAGCGAAGCCCATTGTTCACGCGCCTGGAGCGCAGCATCGATGGCCTGCTTCACATGTTTCTCTTCCCCGGCGTGAAAATATCCCAAGGTATGTTTCAGTTCGTGCGGCGGATGGATGGCTACCTTGTTGCCGGTGCGTACTTCTTCCTTACCAATATACATCGGTATATCGATTTCGGTTTTCTTCAGCGATTGTAATGCTTCTTTTAATGCTTTTCTTTCGGGCGAACCCGGTGCATACCCCAGTACGGGTTCATTGGCCGGCATCGGGTAGTTGAAATAGCCGTAGTTCATAATCAGTAGATTTATCGAGCTGCGAAGGTAAGCGAAAATCAAGTTCGCAGGTTGGCGTGTTGCAGGCCATATAATCATTCAATTGCATATCACCCTTATCATCACCATACTGCACGTACTTATTAACACTCTTTGCACGTACCCTTCTCTCCCGCCCTTCCTTTACCCCTCATTGTCTAAATTTGATCACCATTCACCCTTAAAACGTACCATAGTGATCATTGGAGGTAAATCAAGGCCTGCTGATACTTCCCGGTATCATCTGCCGGATCTTTCCAACATTATTGTAAAAGACCTGCGCGCCTACGGCGTGGAACAGGCGGGTACCTACAAGGGAGGTATAGAAGCCTATAAGGGCATGCTGAACAAAATCCGCAGCGGTTCCATTCTCACCGAACAGGACGCGGTACGGTTGGTGCCCAAAACGGAAGAAACCAAAAGACGCATTCAGAAGCAGATCGACGCTTTGCTGGAAAAGTATTACGAAATCAAAAGCAAGGCGGACGAAATTCATAACAGCCGCGATATCACCAAAGGCCTGGTGCCCGCACGGCAGGCCGAGATCAATATGCTGAAAAACCAGGTAGATGAAATTGCTACCCATCCTGCTGCGCGGCAACAGCATTTCAATACGTTCAGTTGGGGCACCTTCAGCTTTCTCCTGTTTCTGCTGATAGCATTGTCGTTTTACCTCCTGTATTTCTATATGAGCGTAGCCGATTTTGCGCTCAATGGCATTGATGCGATGACGCTGTTCCAGGAAGGCCGTCTCAACATTCAATTACTGCCCAACCTGCGGCGACTCATTTATCTCATCATCAATTATCCGCCGCTGATCGTTTTTCCCACCATATTCTTTGCATTGGGCACCTGTATCCATTTGTTTTCAGAAAAAGGATTGAAGTATAAAAACGTAGTATGGGGGCTCATCGGCCTGGTGCTGATTGGTGATGTGCTGCTGGCTTTCCAGGTGCACACTGCCGTAAATGAAATACTGGTGAAAGCCAACCGCGAAGAATTCAAATCGCTCATTATGCCGGTATATGCCGACTCGCGCTTTTACCTGGTATTGTTCCTCGGCTTTGGGGTGTTTGCCATCTGGAGCGCAGTGTATTACCTGCTGCAAATGGAATGGGCCAAAAGAAACCAGTTACGCCTGCGCTATAAACGCATTGCCCGGCTGCAGGATGAAATACTGCAACTGGAAGAAAAACGGATGCTGTATGAAACCGAATTGCAGCAGATATCCAAACGGGTGGAAAATCTCAGCAAGGAAAAAGACCGCCTGGTATTGCCCGTAGATACGATAGAAAAAAACATCAACTACTTCCGCGATGGCTGGAACGGTTATCTGTCAACGTTATACGGACGCGAAAAAGGCGAAGAACAGATCAAACTGGTGAATGAAAACACCGAATCCTTCATTCGCGAACTCAAAGAATTCCAGGAATCTTATTTTAAATAAACCAAATTCCCTGACCCCCAAACATGGTACGCTACTTTCTGCTTATACTGGTGCTGATTATTTCGGGCTGCAGCGAGTTTGAGCAGGCGGTAAAAGATGCCAAAAAAGAAATCCCGCCCCCGCCCAAAGACAACTATATCATCCTGCTGGACCTGAGCGACCGTATTCTCAACAACAACCAGCAACAGGTACCCAAGGATATATTCGTGGTGCAGTCGATCTTCAAAGCCTTTAGGGCAAAATTGGAAGCCAAAGATCCTACCCATTTATTTTATACCGTTTCCGACAAACTGAAAGTGCTGGTGGCGCCACAACGCAATACCCTGCCTGACGTATACAACCTGGCCGGGGAACTGCGTATTGCACTTGCATCCGCACAACCTGAACAAAAAGCCCAACTACTCACGGAAACAGAAAAAAAATTCAACACACTGTTGCCGGAATTGTACAAGAAAGCAGTGATCAGCAACAATAGCAAGGATTATGCAGGCGCTGATATCTGGCGTTATTTTAATGAAGACCTCGAAGGCGACCTGGAACCCGATGCCACCAACACCTTATTCATCATTACCGATGGATACATGGATTTTGAAAATACCGAACTGCGGCCTTCGCAGAACAACCGCTATACGTCCATCTCTCAAATCATTCAACAACTTAAAAAGCATCCCGACTGGCATAACCGTTTTGAAAAAGAAGATTTCGGGTTGCTGCCGGTAAAGAAACAATTCCCCAAACTGAAAGTGGTGCTGCTGGAGTTGAAACCGAAAGAAGACTGGCCCGGCGAATATACCCTGCTCACCGATATCTGGAGCAAATGGCTGAAAGAAATGGGCATCACTTCATTTTCCTTTGTAAAAGACGACAACATCAATGAGGTAAATGAATCCATAGAAAAACTGTTGCAGGTACGGCTCCCCAACAACAAGCAAACCGTGCAATGGACGGCAGTAACCGAAACTGATCCCATGATTGCCGCTGCCGACAGTGCATGGCAGGCTGCTAAAAAAAAAGTCCCTACCACAGCCGCTATTATTGACAATGCCCCTGCTACATCCAATGCCGTGAAAAAAAAGAAGAAAAAGCTGCCGGTCACCAGGCAATCGCTTAACGAGGATGACGAGGTCACCTTCGGGCCTGTTTATTAAAATCAATGCATATGGTACGCTCTTTACGCTTTATTGGTTTCCTCTTTGCCTGCACGGCGTTGGCTTCCTGCACCAGCAGCAGGGTACAAACGCTGGCCAAAACCACCCAGGAAACACTGGAGCTGGTGAAAAAAGAGGCGCAACGCGCCATTGAACTCACCATGCAGAAAGTAAAGTCGTATGAAGTGGACCCGGATATTGGTAAGGAGATTGTGGCGAATCTCCAGTCGGCTGAAAAGCAGGTAGACGAACAGATCGCAGCGGCCAATGAAATTGAAAAGCGTGGCAATCGTGAAGAAATATTGCGCTTTGCAGAAAAAACAAATATCATCATACAGAGCGCGCTCACCGATTTGCGTTCGCTGAACGATTTGTATGATATATCAACGTTTACGCAGTTTGAAACGGCCACGTTCTTCCCCACGGGCGATTATACCATACCTGCCGATAAAATGGATGCGGCGAAAAAATCCATTGAGCCGATTGTGAAGCGGATCATCCAATTCTTCGGGGAACATCCGAACCAACGATTTGTTGCGGTGGTGGTTTGTTATGGATTTAGTGATGAAACGCCGGTGTCGAAAGAATCGCCTTTGTATCCGAAGCTGATCAGCAGGATGAATACGACCAATCCTACAAGACAGGAGTTGAATGCGAAGTTGTCAGAGTTGCGGGCAAAGACTATTGCGACTTTGCTGGTTGACCTGATTAAGGTGAATGAAGGGTTGGTGCCGAACCCCAAGTTGATTAATTATGATATCAAGTGGTTGGGAAAAGGAGAAGAGTTGCCTTATCCTGATAAGATAAAAGATTACAAGCCGCAGGATAAAAGGAGGAGAATGGTATCGTTAATATGGAATGTGTTGCCGGGGTCGTTGTATGCGCAGGGGGTAAATAATACGAATCCGTGAAGCAGATAAATCTTCTGACACCCCCTTTCCGCGAAACAGGTCGGCGTAGTAAGTTCGTGCCGGTGCCCCCGCCAGCGCGAACTTACAATAGCAGCAATGCTGCGTGGATGGGGGTGCCCTCCTGGCCTGTTAATTTGCCAACTTCATCAAATACGCCTTAATAAATCCATCCAATTCTCCATCCATCACTGGCTGCACATTCCCCACTTCATAATCCGTGCGATGATCTTTAATCATCTTATATGGATGGAAAACATAACTGCGTATCTGGCTGCCCCACTCTATTTTTTTCTTAGAAGCATTGGTTGCGTTCTTCAATTCTTCTCTCCGGCGCAATTCCTCTTCATACAATCGGCTGCGCAGCATCTGCAACGCCATCTCGCGGTTTTCACCCTGCGTGCGCGCCTTCTGGCATTCTACAATAATACCACTGGGTATATGTTTCAACCGCACTGCGGTCTCTACTTTGTTAACGTTCTGACCGCCCTTGCCGCCACTACGGTAAAATTCCCATTCGAGATCGGCGGGATTGATCGCCACTTCAATGCTGTCGTCAACCAGCGGGTACACAAATACGGAAGCAAAGGAAGTATGCCGGCGGGCATTGCTGTCGAAGGGTGAAATACGCACCAGCCGGTGCACGCCGCTCTCTGCTTTGAGAAACCCATAGGCAAAAGGCCCGTCAAACTGCAGTGTGGCGCTTTTGATGCCGGCGCCGTCACCCTCCTGCCAGTCGAGCTCGGTAACTTTCCAGCCCTGCTTTTCGCCGTACATGCGGTACATGCGGGCCAGCATTTCGGCCCAGTCCTGGCTTTCGGTACCGCCTGCGCCGCTGTTGATCTGCAAAACGGCCGGCAGTTCATCTTCCGGCTGGTTCAACGTACTTTTGAATTCAGCCTCCTCAATAGCGGCCATAGCCTGATCGTAGGCTTCTTTTGTTTCTTCTTCCGTTGCTTCACCTGCTTTCCAGAATTCGAAGAGCACGGCAAAATCATTCACGGCAGTGTCTACCTGCTCGTACAGTTTTACCCAGTACTCGTTCAGCTTGATATTTTTCAGAATTTCAGTAGCACGTTTCTGATCGTCCCAGAAACCGGGAGAGAGGGACAATTGCTTATCCTCAGTGATTTTGTATTGACGGTTCTCGACGTCAAAGAAACCTCCTCAGCCCCGCTACCCGGGACCTCATATCGTTTAATTTTTCCTGTGTCATAGCGCGCAAAGATAAGAAGAGTAGCATACATATTGCAAGTGGAAGGACCAAAAATGAAGCGGGAAAATGAGCAGCGCCCCCATCCATGCAGCTTTGTTGGCCCCATCCAGCATGGTGCTAAGGCAATATCGTGCTGGCGCCCCCGCCAGCGGGGGATACTCAACCAGATGGATGTGGCAAAATGGGCAGCAGTGTGTTGGTGAACACGTTTATGATGCCTTCATTTACCCTTGCAGCACCAGGCATTCCCTGTAAATGCCTATATCGGACAAATGAAAACGCTTTTTGAGCAATGCATACAACTCCGGCGCCTGTTCTTCGCCGGTATAAAATTCAAGGATGGAAGCGTACAAACAGCTTTGATAATAGGCCTGGTACACGTTGAGATGATTGTAGGGCCATTTATGATAGGTGGATTTGCTGTTCTCATCTTCGTGCAGAAAAACCATCACTTTCACATCCTGGGGCGAAGGCGAAGTAAGCTCTACTTGTACCGGCGCATAACCTCCGGCCTGTACCACTTTTACCCGGTGATCGGGGAAATAATCCGAGCCCCTGCCTTCCATAAAATTGAAGCAAAAATAGTCCTGGGGCCATTCATTCATGCTCACATACTTGAAGCGGTCGCGACTTTTGACCTGTTGTTGCAGCACAATAGTGTGAATATCCTGCCGGAAAAATTTGCGTGCAAAATTTTCCCATTGTGCGGTGAAGTCGTCCAGCTTTACCGAAGTTTCAAACCCTACAAACTGGAAAAGCGTTCCTTCTTTCATGGTATGCAATTTTACCAGGATGAACAATAAAACGTTGCTGTATAACCGATCAGTAGGGGTCCATATCTGCAGTTACCACTGTACCCAAGCTATGCCTTTCACCAAAATACCCGTCAACCTGTTTTCAGGAAGAGATAAAAATTGCTGGTGTTGAACGGGGAACCAGTTCTCTAACAAGTTACCAATTTTATGAAGCAAGAAAAAATTTTTTTAACTGCAGTCCGCGGAGGCATCTGATCACCGTTTATTTTCCAGGTGGTGTACAATTGATAACCATTATACTGTTCGTGATAAAAAATAATTGCTCATGGGCTATGGCACGCAATACCCGCAAGATTTATTGAACAAACACAGTACCCTTCTGCACAAACCTTTTCCATGTGTGCAAAAATTTTGTGTAACCAATGGTTAAAAACCTGTCTTGCTCCAGTAACTTTAACGTTATATGAACACGCTTGCTCCTGTTGAAGCACACTACACCCGTGGACATTTGATGCAGGCTATTCTGGCCGCTTTGGAGAATGCCGGCATCAACCCGGAACAGGTTACCCGCAAAGACCTTGCCGGGCTGGATGAATTTCATGTGCGCGGACAGGAAGTATCGCAGGAACTGGCAGCCTCCCTGTTGCTGCAGCCCGGCACACAAGTGCTGGATGCAGGTTGCGGCCTCGGCGGACCAGCACGTATGCTGGCAGACGAATATGGCTGCCTGGTAACCGGTATCGATCTTACAGCCGAGTATATTGAATCTGCCAAAAAGCTTTCCGAACTAACCGGATTAAACAACCGAACACAATTCGTCCATGGCGATGTACTGCAGTTACCTTTTCCTTCCGACAGTTTTGACGTTGTGTGGACGCAACATGTGCAAATGAACGTCGCAGCAAAAGAACAATTCTATGCAGGCCTTGCCCGTGTGCTGAAGCCCGGCGGCCGGTTTGTGTATTACGATATCTTTTCGGCCGGCCCCTCGTCATTACACTTCCCCGTGCCCTGGGCAGATGACGCATCCATCAGTCATCTCATTACAACCAAATCACTGGGTTCCCTGTTACATGCTGCGGGACTGGAGCAAACCGGCACCACCGATCAAACAGAAAAAGGCATAGCCTTTCTTGAAAAAGTGTTGATGCGTTTTCGCAGCCAGGGATTACCGCCCATCGGATTGCATTTGCTCATGGGCAGTAAGGCTTTGGAAAAATTGGAAAACCTGCTGAGAAACCTCCGGGAAAAAAAGATCGTACTGGAGAGTGGCATTTGTATCAAACGGACAGGAATATAAAATTTCCCATTAATCATTCACCTTTGCAACAACTTAAACAATCATTGTAACATGAATCGTACATTCTTCCTTTGCTGCCTCTTGGTATCCATACTGGTGTCATCAGCAGCATGCAACGATCAGCAACAGCAAACAGTTACCAACGAACAACAAGCGGAACCGCAATTGAAAGAAGAAAATGTTACCTATTCAGATGGTGATGTTACGCTCAACGGTTATATCGTGTATGATGGATCCGTACAGGGAAAGCGTCCTGCTGTACTGGTGGTGCATGAATGGTGGGGGCAGACAGAATACCCCAGAAAACGGGCCCGTGATCTGGCTGCGCTCGGTTATGTGGCCATGGCCGTAGACATCTATGGCAATGGGAAAACGGCCGACAATCCTACGGACGCGCAGGCACTGGCAGGCCCTTTTTACGCTGACCCGGCTTTGGCAAAACGCCGTGTGGACGCAGCACTGGCAACGATTCGTCAGTCGGCCAATGTAGACACTTCCAAAATTGCCGCCATTGGTTATTGCTTCGGCGGCGGCTTGCTGATCAATGTGGCCAAGCTGGGCGCCAACCTCGATGGTGTGGTCAGTTTTCATGGCAGCCTGGTAAGCGATGTGCCGGTGAAAAAAGAATTGTTGCAATCGAAAATACTCGTGTGTCATGGCAGCAGTGATCCGTTTGTTCCCGAAGAAGAAGCCATCACCTTCCAAAAACAAATGGATTCCATAGGCGCCGATTACACTTTCAAAGCTTATCCAGACGCTATGCACGCCTTTACCAACCCGGAAGCCACTGAAAACGGGAAAAAATTCAATATACCGATAGCGTATAATGCTGCTGCCGACAGCGCAAGCTGGAAAGATATGCAGGCGTTCCTCGCAAGAGTATTTGAATAAAATCACAGGGAGGCAGAAGGCCGGAGCCTTGTCATAGCGGAGCACCGGCAGAATGGCTGCGATTGTATGCAAAAGCAATTGGTCTTCTGCCTTCTTCTTATTGGTATTCCCTTTCTATGCGTACTGACTGATGGCCGATGATTCCGGTCGAGGGAGCGAAACCGTAAACGTACTGCCTTTGCCGGGACTGCTTTTAACGCTGATGCGTCCACCATTTTTTTCGAGGAATTCACGGCACAATTTCAAACCCAGTCCTGTGCCTGTTTCATTGCCCGTGCCGCGGGTAGTGAAGTACCCGTTGCCAAACAGGCGTTTCATATTTTCAGGACTGATGCCAACACCGTTATCTTCCACAAAGATTTCAATGGTAGCGCGGCGCTGACGGGCGCCCACTATCACCTTGCCATTTTCCGGCGTGAATTTGATGGCGTTGGACAACAGGTTGCGCAATACCAGGTTCACCATTTCGCGGTCAGCATAGCAGTACAAGGGCTGCTCAACTTTCGATTCGAGATAAATCTGTTTGTTGCTTGCCTGCAATTGCAATAGTTGCAGTACATCGCTGATCATCGTTTCCACGTCCAGCACTTCAGGTTCCGCAGGGGAACTGCTCATTTGCGATTTTGCCCATTGCAGCAGGTTCTCCATCAGGCTGGTGGTATAATTCATTTCCGTGGCAATGGCGGGCACCATTTCTTTTATTTCGCGCGCCGTCATGCGATGCTTTTGCATATTGTCGAACAGGTTACGCAATGCGTACATCGGCGTTTTCAGGTCGTGCGCAATAACGGAGAATAATTTATTCTTGAGTTGATTCAGTTCGCTCAGCTTACGAGTTTGTTCTTCCAGCAGTTTTGCCTTCTGTGCAATTTCCTGTTTTTGTCTTTCGATCTCAATGTTTCGCCGATGCACTTCCCTGCTTTTATACAAAAGCGTGAACTGGTAACCCATGTTTTCCTTCTTGATAAGATAAATAGCGTACAATACGGTGCCTGCGCTGGTGAGGTAATTGAGCACATAAAAACCATAGTTGATCACCGAGAGCCTGAAATAGTATTCACGCATCACCTTTACCGCAAGGAAATAACACAGCATTGACCACGAGAAGGCAAACACGATGCTGCCTACGCGTTGAAAGAAGAAAACAGACATCACGCAATACAGTATGAAGAACAGCTCGATGCCTACTTCCACTTTTCCGAGGTAAACGAGGCAGGTGGCAATGGGATACAAGCTGAAGTATACCAGGCGGGAAGGTTCGTAATACTGTTCATAATTCAACCACAGCACTATGATGCTGATGGCGGCGGGAGAAGCTGCTGCAAACCACGCAAGCGGTGGCAGGTGGTCGGTAAACAGCAGCCCGAGTATGGGAATGACAATACCACTTACAACGCCGATAATATTCAATTCGTTGAATATCCGAAGCTTCCGTTTTTCATACTCTTCCATATCGGCAGTGATGCCAATGGTTCGTACAAAACCCAAATAACGCATGACCTCCTTCCGGGAATAGTGCATATTGGCGGAAATTCGTAGGATTTACGATGGTAATGAAACGTTTTGCCGCGAAAAATATTTCCGCAGCAGGCCAAAATACATCTATATTCTTATAATAGCAAGCCGCAAGGGCTTAAAGTACCACAGGACAGGCCAGGAAGGGGTATTGCATCAGTCTTCCGTTGCATTGTAGTAGGCTTCCATGGTGTGCCAGTATTTATCTTTTTGCACAAAGAATGTCAGTTGGAAATTGAATTGTACCGATTCGATAAACCGGTGCAACAACCTGGAGTTGGTACTGTATTCACTCGAGTAGAAATAGATGCTGCGTACATGGTCGTAGGTACGATGACCAATATACAGCGCGGTGTTGTTGCCCTGTAACAGTTGGATGATGGCCTCCTCCGTTTCCTGCAATTCATCCAATTGGGACACGTTGGGCAGTCCGCGGTCATTGCCCTTATACAGGATATCAACCTGGAACAACCAGGGATAGGCCGGTCGCAGGGGCCAGTCTTTAAAACTTACATCGATTACTGCCAGCATCAGTTTACCGGAGGCATCTGCTGCTTCCAGGGCATTGAACATTTCCTCCGGCCTTTCTGCGTTGACGAGTTCATACTTTTCCACGAATTCTTTTTCTCGCCAGTTGAGGTAATCGGCCAGTTTGGAAATGGGAATCACTTCAATGCCTGAATCCGGTGGCGGCAAAGGGCCTGTTTCATAATGATCTATCTTGGTAGCGGTATTCACTTCGCCCAACCCGTTTTCGAGGTATATCATACCACCGGCCTGGAATTGATCGTCGTCTACTTCGTTATAATCCACATGCGTCAGCACAATGCTCACTTCATCCGGGTAATGTTCCCGCACGATGGGGTAAAAGCAGGTGGTATCTGTGCTGAATCTTTTTTCGTACATATCGATGCTGATGCCCTCAAAACCGAGGGCAGGCTTATGCGCGGTAATTTGCCAGTGCTCCAGTGGCGGCGCTTTGGCTACCAGTTCTTCCACTTTGGAAAAAAGCGCCACTTCCCCGTCGGCGGTAATGATCAGTTCGTAGCGGTTATCGCCATACGGGCCTGCCAGCGCTTTCAGCCACGAATTGAAGGGCCGCATCTGTTTTATCAGTTCGTCGAGAAAAGCCAGCGCCTGGTCCGAGTCGTTGGCCTTCAGTTCCCGGAACCGGTATTCTTCCCTGGCAAACCATTGCCAGAAAAGCGCTGCTGCATCACCGCTGTTGCCATTCGTGTAAACATTATTCTTCGCTTCCATGCCCAATTGCTGTAGATTTGTAGTGGTAAGTCTGGGCCTTTGCCCCCTTCGCGTATCCTTCACCGTATCACTCCTTCGCAGGCCTTTCTGTAGCGCATAATAGTTAAAGGTAAGCATTGACCTGTTTTTATTAAATTAAAACTTACACCATGAGTGCGCAAAATGTTATCATTGGAACCATGACCGGATTGGCAGCCGGTGTATTGATTGGCGTATTGCTGGCCCCGGCGCCCGGCAGTGAAACAAGGCAAATGATCACCGATGCAGCGGGTACCGTGAGAAGAAGACTGCGCAACCTGAAAGGCGCCAGTTCGGAAGAACTGCAGGAACTGATCGGCATATTTGAACGCGAAATTCAGGGATTGCAGGACGATGTGCGCCGACGCGTGCTGCAGATCATCAAAACATCCGGACGTAACGGGCATCCGGCGGGGCCATCACCGGTGTAGCGTTGTTCGGGTAATTCAACATTTTCGGTCTTCCAATGGCATCCGGTAAGACAAAGCCGGTGTAGCGGGTTGTAGAAGTAGGGATGGGCAAGCTTTGGTCCAACCGGCCACCACGCCGGTTGAAAACCTTTTTTGTTGTCACGCGTGGATTTCAACATACGTGGATAAGTTTCATAGTGCCGGTAAAAGGCTTTTTGAATAATTTGGAGCCGCAATTCGAAAGCAAACAGATGCTATAGCCTCGTATTGATCCTGTTCCATAGCACCGGTTTGATCCTTAAAACAGTAAAAAATCAGAAAGTATGAAAAAGATGATTACCCGTTTGGTTTTTTCATTGATGATTTTATCCACTATCCTTGCGCCGGTAAGCGCAGCGGCATTTTCAGAACCAGCGCCTGCTGCCACTGCCCAACCCGCCACTGCTGACCAGGAGGCTGTTGATGCTGCGTTGAAAGAATTCAAAGGTCTCAGCCGTCGCGAAAAGAAAGCACGTTTGAAAGAAGCCAAAAAAGTGTGGAAAGAATATCGGGTTAAAAAGAAAAATAATGCGCTCGCAGACAGTGATGTGGAACTGATCCTGCTGGTGATCCTGGCCATCCTCCTGCCACCGCTGGCTGTATTGCTGAAAGAAGGTGAGTTGAATGTAAAATTCTGGATTTCGCTAATTCTTTCACTGCTGGTATTCTTCCTGTGGCCTTTGTGGTTGATTGCTGTAGCATATGCATTGCTGGTGGTGTTTGATCAGTTGTAAGAGTGGATTGAAGTAACAAGCAAAAATAGATTGAACCTGTAAGGAAGGCCTTGCAGGTTTTTTTTGTGTAGTGTGGAGGGGTACTTTGCTTTCGACCACCCCCTCCATGCAATATTGTTGCTGGGGTAATAGCGTGCCGGCGCCCCCGCCAGCGGGGGATGGAGAGGTTTAGGGGATAGAATTATGAACAGGAATTTTTGGAAATTTGCCCCCGGAAGGCAACCACATTGGCCGAATTACCAACACCGTCTGAACGCAACAACACATATGATACAAGCTTATAACTTCCTTGCCAGTTGGCAGTTGTTCCCCGAAAAAGGTACATATGAATTTGGCGAGCGGCCCAAATCGGGCATTTACAAAATGGAAGCAGTGGAGAACGAACGGGTGCTCAACATCAGCATGAACTGGGTAACCCTCGAAAACCAGGCGTTTACTTCATCCTATAGTGTTGTTCCCGATGGACAAGTACATCCGTTCGAAAATCCTGAAATAGCCGACAGCATACAGGCCAGTTTTATCGATGGCATTACATTCGAAACGCAGTTCTTCCGCGATAACAAACCCGTGCTGCACGTAAGAAACGAACTGATGCCGAACGGCTACATGAAAATTATCCAGAAAGGCGTTACGCCCGATCAGCGCGCATGGACTAACATAGAGTATTATCACAAACAACTCAATGTACTGCCCTACTCTGCTTCGGTGGCAGGCGCCCTCATCAAACCTACGGAAGAAGGCGTTATCCGGCACAAGGCATTAACGGCCATGGAAGAACAAACCAACATGCAACTGGAACAAATCAGGAAGCAGATTGAATTGCTGGCCCTGCAGGCGCAGGAAATACAGAAGCGCAAGGAATTGTCCATGCTCATTTACGATGCCAAACTCAATTTCTCCCCCGTAATCGGCCAAACCTATTATCTATACGAAAAGAACGACGGCTCCCATCTCCTCTCATTGGTAAGTCCCAAAGAATGGGGCGGCGGCAGCGGTCCGTACAAACGGTTTGTGGCTGCTGTAAAATTGCTGGCAGACCATACCTGGATAGAAGTGATCTGATGGGCACGATAAATAACTTCGGCTATTGAATGCCCTGCCTGCCGGTGAGCGAACTTACCTGCGCCAGGCCAATGAGCTCATCGGAACGTCCGGCCAACGGACGATAATAGACCAGTATGGTATAGACATTTTCAGTTTCCCATGAATTGCCTTCGGTAAATTCAAATGAGGCCTTGCGGTCTTTATCTTCTTTGTTGACGGTTACGTAACAATAGTCGTAATACCCATTCTTCAGCAACAAGGTTTTTTCATACCGCTTGCGTTCTTCGTTAAATACCATTTTGGCAGAATCGTCCAGGTTGTAGTTGGTAAGCTGGCCAAACAAAAACAGGTCCTGGTTGGCAAAGGGCACTTCATCCGGTGGCACATAAGCAAAATGTACTGTTGCATAGTCTGTTTGCCACAAAGGATTGATGCTTTCGGTAGTTTCAATGCTGAAGCGCCCGTTGGCGTCCTGGTACAAAACAAACCGTTGCGTGCCTCTTTCAATATCGGGCTTCACGAAAATCTCCGTCTTGTTTTTTCCATAATTCGCGCGTTCCACCCGATCGCTCTGGAAACGAAAACTGCGCAGGTTTAGCCAGCGCCATTCTTTTCCTGCAGGAAATACCGCATCGGTTTCGGTATTGTATTCCAACCGGGTGCGGGAGAAGAAGCTTGGACGAAGATCGGTGGCCGCATTGTCCCAGCGAAAGTTTTGCAGTATCACCACCTTGATCTGTTGCATGTGGTTGACCACATTCAGCTGTTCAGGAAGGTTTACACGAAACTGCACCTTCTGATGCGTACGAAATATGCCTCCCGTAAAAGGTTGTTGTATCTGGGCAGCAATGGACGCGCGTTCATCCAGCACCAGCATACGCCGCGTAAATACCAGTTGGGAGGTATCGCCGTTCAGGTAAACCTTCAGTATATAATTCCCGGAGCGTGAAGGAGCACAGTTCCTGTCGGGCAGGGTAGCCTGGTAATGGGTATAACGGGTAAATGCAACAGAAGAAGTACGATAGGTGGTAATGCGCTGCTGTGTAAAACCGCTGATATAGTCGAACGGGCCGAGCAGGCTGGGTGTCCAGTCGGCATTGCACAATTGAAACGTGTAATAATAATTTTTCACATTGCCATCGAGATCATCGAAGTGCAGCTCCAGCCGGTCATTGCTGCCCAGCCTGATCACCGGGTAGGCCAGCTGATTGCCGTAAGGATGCAATTGCACCGTTTGCACATTGTTCCTGTAAACCGCATCCTGTATCTGAGCCATCAGTGGCCATGAGAAAAACAGTAAGGCGATGAATGAGTATTTTTTCATAGAGCACGTAAGTTACTAATTCATATGGTTTTTACCCTCAGCACCATGCTCTGACATTTTTCTCTACTTTTGACGCACTAAAAACGATTTTAGTTGGATATAGCCGCATTTATTGCACGCCGCATTGCTTTCAACCAGCAGCGATCGTTCTCACGATTCATCATACGGCTGTCTGTTGGCGCCACCGTTATCAGCGTAATGGTGATGATCCTTACCCTTGCCTTTACCAGTGGTTTTCAGAAAACGGTGAGCCAGAAAGTATTCAGTTTCTGGGGACATATCCGCGTGCAGAGTTTTGAATCGGCGCGAGTGGCCATTGCGGAAGAAATGCCTGTATTGCGCAACGATTCCGTGATGCAATTGCCTGCCATCAATCCGGCCATCCGCCATGTACAGGCATTCGCCACCAAAAACGCCATTCTCAAAACTTCCGAAACCATAGAAGGTGTACTCTTCAAGGGAATAGAACCGCAGTATGATTTCAACAGCATCAATTCCTTTCTCGTGGAAGGACGCTGGATCAGTTTCACCGACAGTGGTTACAGCAGCGAAATCAATTTGTCTGCCCACACTGCTGCGCAACTGAAACTGAAAGTGAATGACCAGGTGCTCATTTATTTTATCCAGCCCGGCGCCCCTCCCCGTCCGCGCAAGCTCACCGTGGCAGGCATTTTCAAAACCGGTATTGAAGAGTATGATAAACTCATTGCCATCGGCGATCTTAAACTGGTGCAGCGACTCAACAACTGGGACCAGGAACAGATCGGTGGCTATGAAATGCTGCTGCACGATTACCGACAGATGGAAACGGTGAGTGAAGACATTGTTCCTTATCTGCCGCAGGGTTTGCAAAGCAATTCTATCAAAGCTATATTTCCGAATATATTCGACTGGCTGGCGCTGCAGGACAAAACCCTTTTTATTGTACTGGGCATTATGGTGGCCATTGCCGTACTCAACCTCATCACCTGCCTGCTGATACTGGTCCTGGAAAGAACGCGCATGGTGGGCATACTGAAAGCCTTGGGCGCACGCAACGGTACCGTGCAGAAAATATTCTGGTTTCACGGGGCCATTATTACCGGCACCGGCTTGTTGTTTGGCAACCTGCTCGGTTTTCTCATCCTGTGGCTGCAGGAAAAATACGGCTTTATCAAATTACCTGAAGACGCTTATTATATTTCGCAGGCGGCAGTAGACATCGTTTGGTGGCAGATATTAGCTGTGAATATCGGCACCTTTATGGTATGCTTCCTGATACTGCTCATTCCTACGTTTATCGTTAAACGCGTACAGCCGGTAAAAGCCATTCAGTTCCGGTAGTGAAAGTTCATCAGCGTTGCAACCTGCCTGCCATTTCTGCCAACAATATACCGGTGGCTACCGCTGCATTGAGCGATTCGGCATTGCCTATGCGGGGAATGGTAACGCGGTGTGCGGCCAGTTGCAACAAGTCCGGTGCGATACCTTTCGATTCATTACCGATCAGTAAAAATGCTTTCTCGGGAAGCGACAGACCATATACCGGTTGGCCATCGAGCGTGGCGGCATATACCGGAATATGACGGTGTTGTTGTATGAAAGCATGCAGGTCTTCATACCTCACCTGCACGCGGGCGATGCTGCCCATGGAAGATTGTACCACTTTGGGATTGAATACGTCCACACAATCGGCGCTGCACATGATCTGCTGCACGCCAAACCAGTCGGCGCAACGAACAATGGTGCCCATATTGCCCGGGTCCTGGATATTGTGCAACAGCAGCGAAAGTTTACCATGCGCGCTGTTATTGCCGGTAAATACAGGTTTCGTAAAAATACCCAGCACCTGGTTGGGGGTTTGCAGAAAGGAGATACGTTCCAACTCGGATGGGGTTACCGGCACTACCGGCCATGGGCCGGCATCACGGTGCTGCGCCACCCATGCTTCCACCGCATAAAGCTGCTTCACGGTAACGTTGCCGGCCTGCAATAATTCGTTAATTATTTTCGGACCTTCTGCTACAAACACCCCTTCTTCATCACGCAATTTTTTCTGGCTTAAACTTTGAATATATTTGACCTGCGATTTAACCAACATTGCATTAGATTAAGCTCATGAAGTTATTGGACCGGCAATTTAGCTTATTTACCATTCCCCGATGGATATGTTTTGGTCTGCTCGGCCTGCTGCTAATGCAATCCTGCGTTGTTCCCAAAAATGCACCGGTCAATCAACCTTTCGTTTTCAAAACCAATATCCAGATAACCGGCGATATACCGGTTTCTGAAAAAAGGCTACTTACCGAACGCTTGCAAAACCAGTTGGACGATAGTTTAAAGACGCGTGTAATTTCCTATGCCGGCATCGTAAAAAAAATTATCAATCCGCCTGTATTTGACACGCTCAATGCCGACCGATCGGTGGGGTTCATGCGCGCCCTGCTCAATTCGCAGGGCTATTTCAATCCCGAAATCAAGTGGGAAGCCGATACCAATCACTACAGCACCGCCCGCCGGAAGGAACTGGAGCAAAAAGGCCAGTACCGCGTATTTGTAAACTTTACCGTGGGGCCGGGCAAACTGATGCGCCTTGATTCCGTAGGATATGAACTCACCACGCCTGCCCTGCAGGAACTGGCCATGACTTACCGGCACGAATCCTTACTGAAAAAGAACGACCCTTTTTCATTGCAAGCCGTTTCTGCAGAAATTGACCGGTTGCTCAGCCTCTTCCGCAACAACGGTTACTATAAATTGTCGCGGGAAGATTTGTATGCAGAACGCGATACAGTAGTGGCCGCTCTGATAGACCCTACGCTGGACCCGTTTGAACAGATACGCCTGCTGGATTCACTGCGCCGCAAACGCGAAAATCCCACCATCAACGTGGTTTTCAAACAACGGCCGGTGCAGGACAGCACCCGCATCCAGCAGTTTTATGTAGGTAACGTTACCGTATATCCTGACGTTTTTGTGCTGGAAGAGAAGGGTATTGAAAAAGATACCGCCACAGTAGGCGCTTATAAATTTGTTTATAGTACCAACCGGTTCAAGCTGCCCTTTATTGCCCGGAACATCTCGCTGCGGCCAGGCAGATTGTACCGAGAGGATAACTATTTCCGCACCATCAATACATTCAACCTGCTCACTGCCTGGCAAAGCGTTGACCTTTCATTGGAAGAACGGTACGACAGTGTGCCACTGGTAGATGCCATCCTCAAACTGTACCCGGAGAAAAAGTACAGCGCCAATGTTGACGTGGAAGCCAGTCGCAACGTGAGCGATTTTCTTACCACAGGACAGCTCTTTGGTCTGGGTCTCAACTTCCGGCTGAACAACCGCAATGCCTTTCGCGAAGCCATACAAACCAGCACCAATGCACGATTTGGTATTGAGTTAGGATCCAATTTCATTCAAACACTGCAGGCGAGCCTCGCCCATATCATTAATATTCCCCGCTTTGTAGCCCGCGTGGACCTCACGCCCTGGATACCCATGTCGCGGGCAATCGGGCGGAAAACTATTGTCAACCTGAATGGCGCTTATACCGACAGGCTCGATTTTTTCCGGGTACGCTCCGTAAACGCCAGTTGGGGTTATGAATGGAGCCTGCGTCCCCGCCGGCGGGTGCAACCTGATACCCGCAGGGGCTGGACCTGGACCATTCAAAGCATTCCCATAAATATCGAGTATACTACAGTATACAAAACAGACAGCCTCGACAGGCTGGAGAAAAGAATTCCATCGTACCAGTTTGCGTTTAACGATGGTTTGATCATCAGCCGTATCTGGAATGTGACGGCGGGCAAGGAAGTGGGTAACAAGTTTGTATTGGGACGCGGCCGCCTGGAATGGAGCGGCCTAACCCTCGGTATGATCAAAGAGCTTGACCTGGGCGATCTGCACCGCTTTGTAAAGCTTGACGGAGAGTTCAAGTATTATATCCACAACAAGAAAAGTACCTGGGCATTTCGTGGCTTTGCCGGATTTGCCTATGTGTTTGGTAAAAGAGATACGCTTGGCAATGGCAACAAGATCGATATTGTGGATGAACACAACCTTCCTTTTTTCAAAGCGTTTTTTGGCGGTGGCCCTTACAGTATGCGCGCATGGCCCATCCGGCGTCTGGGTCCCGGTTCTGCTATTTTGTACGATACTGCCAAAGCGGAACGTTTCGGGAATATTCAGTTGGAGTTAAATGCGGAATACCGTTTTCCCATTACTACCGTGGCCGGTATAAAAGTAAACAGTGCGTTGTTTGTAGATATGGGAAATATCTGGAGAAAAGAATTTGAGAAAGGCACCAATAAACCGATTCCGGAAGCATCTTTCCACCTTGATCGTTTATTAACAGACCTTGCTATTGGAGCGGGCACGAGTTTGCGTTTTGATTTTGATTTCTTCATGATCCGTCTTGATTGGGCTTACCGGGTGAAAGACCCTGCGTATTCACATATCAACAATGGATGGTTTTATGATTTCAGGCTTACAAATGGGCAGTTTCAGCTGGGGATAAACTATCCGTTTTGATGGGTAAGGGAGGCAGTTGGTGACCACCCCCATCCACCCCTCACACGCTTTTCATTTGCATATTTCCTCCTCTCTCCATTACCTTCGCCGTGTGGAAAACAAACCGAAAAACATTTTTGAAGAAGGACAGGTATTGCTGATCAACAAGCCGCTGGAATGGACATCTTTTGACGTGGTGCGCAAGGTCCGCAGCCTGGTCCGTATAAAAAAAGTAGGACACGCCGGCACACTCGACCCGCTGGCCACCGGTCTTCTGATCCTTTGCACAGGCAAGTATACCAAGCGCATCAACGATTACATGGCGCGCGAAAAAGAATACACCGGCACTTTTGTACTCGGCGCCACTACGCCTACCTATGACCTCGAGAGTGAACCGGAAAACTTTGCCGACTATAGTCACGTTACACCGGAACTGTTGTATGCAACTGCCCGTGCTTTTACGGGAGAACAACTACAGGTGCCCCCCATGCATTCGGCCATTAAAAAAGACGGTAAGCGGGTGTATGAACTGGCACGCAGGGGGGAAACGATTGAACTGGAACCCCGTAAGATCACGATCAGTGAATTTGAAATCACTGCAATTGCGTTGCCGGTGGTACATTTTCGCGTGGTATGTTCAACGGGCACGTATATACGCAGCCTGGCGCATGATTTTGGGAAGAAGCTGGGATGTGGGGCTTATCTGGGGAGTTTGTGCAGGACGCGTATTGGGGAGTTTGAGTTGAAGGATGCGATGAGTATAGAGGAGGTTGGAGAATATGTGAAAGGAAAATTGAGTTGAGCACGTGCGGGGAAGAGGTGGAGCTGACCATCCCCGTCTATGAAGCAGGTTGATGCGTAAGATCGTGGCAATATTGTTGCTGAGGCAGGTTCGTGCCGGCGCCCCCGCCAGTGGGGGATAAAAATCTGCTACTACATCATATAGCCTGCCTCGCCTTCAACTCCAAATACTTATTCACAGTATCAATAGTCAGGTTCCGCGGAGCAGTAAGAATGGTAAATATCCCGTGCTGTTGCAGTTCTTTTACAATCAGCCGTTTTTCGTACATGTATTTTTCTGCAATGGTTTTGATGTATAACTGCTCGATATCTTCAGCACGGTTGGATGTAAGCTGCCGCAATTCGGTATTTTCAAAAAACACCACCAACACCAGGTGATTGCGCGCAATGCTACGTATGTAAGGCAATTGCCGCTGCAGCCCCGACACCGTTTCAAAATTGGTGAATAATACAATCAGGCTGCGTTGGGTGATGCGCGTGCGAACAAGCGCATACAATTTTTCAAAATCCGGTTCCAGGAATTTCGTTTGCTGGTTGTACAGGGTTTCGAGGATATTGCCCATCTGTGCGGCTTTGCGGTCGGCGGGCAGAAAATGACCAATATCTTCTGCAAAGGTGATCAGTCCTGCACGGTCCTGGCGGATGAGCGCCACTTTCGACAACACCAGCGTAGCATTGATGGCATAGTCGAGCAAAGTCATGCCCTCAAAAGGCATTTTCATTGCACGCCCTTTGTCGATGATGCAATAGACCTGCTGACTTCTTTCATCCGTAAACTTGTTCACCATCAGTTCGCCGCCCCGGCGGGCCGTGGCTTTCCAGTTGATGCTTCGTATATCGTCGCCCGTTACATACTCCTTGATCTGCTCAAACTCAAGGCTGTGCCCGATCTTGCGGATCTTGCGACTACCGGCTTCTGCAAGATTGTTGCTATAGGCAAGCAGTTCAAACTGGCGCAGGGCAAGATAGGAAGGCAACACCTTTACCATCTGGTGCTTACCCGCCCAAAACCGCCGTATGGCCAGTTGCAGCGGACTCTTGACATACACGTTCACATCGTGAAAAAAATATTCGCCCCTTTCTACCGGGCGCAGGTAATAGGTAATTTTCTTTTGTTCACCGCCCTGTACAAGGGTAGTCAGCAGAAAGTCTCTTTTCTGAAATTGTACCGGTATCTCATCAATAATCTGCAGCGATACACGAAAACCATACCTGTTCTGAATATGCAGCAGCACTTTGTTGTTATCGCCGTTGCTGAACCGGTCAGCCAGTTCACGCTCCACCACAATGCCGTCTTTTTTCAAAAACAAAATGGCGTAGTCGAGGAGAAAGCACACCCAGAAAAACGCCAGTGCAATCAAAGCCACCGGGTACAACCATTCCATGAAATAGCTCAATATGAACAATACGATCACCGCCACAAAAGACCAGTAAAATCTTTTGCTGAGGTATAATGGCTGTATCAGTTTTTTATACAGTGACATGGGCGTTGACGGCTGCGCTACCGGGGCACTTCAATACTTTGCACAATTTGTGTTACTACTTCATCGGTTGACGCTCCTTCCATTTCCTTTTCCGGCGTCAGCACCAGGCGGTGGCGCAATACGGCCGGCGCAATGTACACGATGTCTTCAGGCGTTACGAAATCGCGGCCACGCATGGCGGCCAGTGCTTTGGCGCCGTTCAATATGCCAATGCTGGCACGCGGCGAAGCGCCGAGGTAAATGGATTTATGGTTGCGTGTATGGGAAACAATGGCAGTAATGAACTGGATCAGTTTGTTTTCTAAATGTACATCACGCACCTGTTTGCGCAATTCTTCAATGCGCGTGGCCGTGAGCACCGGCGTCACATCGTGCAACATGTTGCCCGCCCTCGACTGATGGTGATTGGCCACTATCTGGTATTCCTGCTCGGCTGTTGGATAGTTCACGATGATCTTGAACAAAAAGCGGTCAAGCTGGGCTTCCGGCAAATGATAGGTGCCCTCCTGTTCAATGGGGTTCTGCGTGGCCACCACCATAAAAGGCGCACTCAGCTGGTAGGTATGGCCGTCTACCGTTACCTGCCTTTCTTCCATTACTTCAAACAGGGCTGCCTGCGTTTTGGCCGGCGCACGGTTGATCTCATCGATCAGCACAATATTGCTGAAGATGGGACCTTTATTGAACTGGAAAGCCGTTTCTTTCGGATTATAAATCGATGTACCGATTACATCACTGGGCATAAGGTCAGGAGTAAACTGGATGCGCGAGAACCCTACCGAAATGCATTTGCTCAGCAATTTGGCGGTAAGCGTTTTGGCAACGCCGGGAACCCCTTCAATCAAAACATGCCCGTCGGCCAGGATGGCGGCGAGTAACAGTTCCACCATTTGCTCCTGCCCTACAATCACTTTTCCGATCTCCTGCTTCAGGTCTTCCACGGACTGCCGCAGTTGGCCCAGGTCAGTGCGTAATTCGAAAAAACTGTCTTGCATTATGTTGTTTTTACTGATGTATCTTTTGATGCTTTCTGCTTCAATCCCGCCTCCATCCTTCACGCTCATAAAATTCTTCCAGCCGGCTGTTCAGTTCCAGCAATTCCTCATCACTCACTTTCGGCCGGTGCTGCACGGATTGAATATAGTACAAAAGTGCTTTAATGGCGGCCGGATCAAACCCCGTTTTCCAGGCCAGCCGCTTTTCAAATGTTTCATCTATTTGTGACGTACGGATATTGTACCTGCTGCGCACATGGTCCATGAAATGCGCGGTCATTTTCTGCGCCAGGTTTCTGTTGTCCCTGCGCTGATAGTACAGTCGTCCAACCGTTTTTACAAAATCCAGCGAAGCATTTTTCAAAGGCTTTATTACCGGTATGATGCGTTGCTTCCGCTTCGATTCAAACAGGTAAATCAACAGGAGCAGCAGGACCAGCAGCCAGAGCGCTATGTTCAAATGGGGTTGACTGGCTATCCACCCCAGCGCATGAAAACCTTTAGCGGAACCGTCGCCGCTATCACCTTTTGCATAATAACGATAATAATCGTCCCACAGCACAAATTCAATATCACGCGGCACATACGACAACACGTTATCGTAATAGGATTTATTGTTTTTATGCAGTAAAAAAAAGTTGGTGAACGCAATGGGCGCCAGGTGCAGGTAAAGTGCTCCGCCCCCTTCATATTCCATTTTAACGAAATTGGCGTAGCCCAGATCGTCTGTACCCAGTACGGTGGTAATGGAAGAGTCGATGCGCATAAAACGATTGTCCAGGGCCAATCCCGGATAGGAATATTCTTTTTGTTCGTGGCTCAGCGGCTGAAACACCCTTATCGTTAGCGAGTCTTCAGGTATACCTAATATCCGGTATTCGGTGTTCAGGTGCAAGGTATCGAGCAATCCGCCGCCAATATTTACCGCAGCAAGAAAAACATGATGTCCATGCCTCACCAGGTCAAGCAATGCCTCCAGTTCCTCCTTTTTCGGGTTGAGGTGATCGGTAATCACCAGGTACAGCGTTTTTCTCGTCAGAATATCTTTGGCAACACCATTGCCATAACCAAATTCCTGCTGTGCATATACATTGCCGGCCAGTTCATCAGGCGCCGTTTTGTTAACGTGAATAACGGCATCAGGGAAAATATAGTTCAGCTGATTGTACGCATACCAGGCGCCGTAAGGAATCCGGTCGTTGCGCCAGAAACTGATGCGCTCATTGAACCGTTTGCCGGCGCAACCGGTCAAAGTCAGCAGCAGGGCTATTGCCCAGGAAATATAGTATGCGCGTGTTTTTTTCAATACTTCAGTGACTGATAGAATCGTTGAAAATCGGATTGCAACCGCTCAAATTGCGTTTCTGTTACGGCAAATTCTCCATACCATACATAGTCGTATACGTCTGTCAGAAATCTGAACGCAGGCCCAACCGGGTATTTGCTCACCTGGTGTACATAATCGTGGTTGGTAGCCTGTGCATGCAGGCGGAGCCATCCTTTATCGCTCAGCAAACGCAACCCTTTCAGGTACATAAACCGTACAGCGGTGCGATAATCCTTTTCTGCAGCAGCTTTCCTGATCTTGTCATCGATATTTCCTTCGCCGGACAGTTCGTCCATATCGTCATGCGCCCCGGCCTGCCCCCTTTTTTTGCTGTGGCCGGGCAACCGGAATAATTGGTTCACCACAACGATGCGGTAAAGGATATACACAAAAATTCCCACCAGTATGGTGTAAATGATCACACGACCTACAGCGCTTTCCAGCGCTTCCACAATACCCCCGAAAACAGTGTTCTCTTCTTCCCGGGCCTTCTGTTTTCGCTTTTTCCAGTAATCTTCGTCATTGGCATAGGAAAAGGCCGGGTCCTGCTGCAGCCGGTTCACCGTAGTATCGGGCACCTGGCGCAATTCATCCTGATAGGGTTTAAACAGTTTGGGGCGAAAGCCGGGGTCCAGTTGTTCAAATTGTTCTGCCGGCTCATCCACTATTTCGATGGGCGGCTCCCCTTCCTGACCGGCGCCGGTGGCCGGCAACAAAATGATCAGCAGCAGATAGCAGCTCCTGCGGAGCGCATGTATGATCTGATATGGGAAACAAGTTCGCATGAAGGCCGATGGTCAGTTTGCTGTTGCCGCCATTTTATTGTGCTTTTGCGCTACACGAATCGGATAGATCACAAAGTACCACACTATAAAGATAAAAGAGGATGCCAGAATGGAAATACTGAGCCAGCGTGGCATGGTGGAATAGCGGGTAACAAAGCCTTCCAGGAAAGCTGCCACCAGCAATATGGGCACAATGGCCACCATCAGTTTCAACCCGTCTTTGCCGCCACGCATCAGTGAATGCAGACGTTTATGTGTACCGGGAAACAAAATGCTGTTGCCCACTATCAGCCCGGCTGCACCGGCCAGTATGATAGAAGATATTTCCAGCGTGCCATGAATCCAGATTACCAGCACCGATTCCCATCCAAGCCCTTTTGCAAAAAAATAGTACTGGAATGCGCCTATCATTACCCCGTTCAGAAACATTTCACGGATCGTACCAACGCCCAGCAGGAAACCAAATACAAAAACACGAAACGACACGAAAATGTTGTTGAAGGCAATCATCAGGAACATGTTCCATTCGCTGTCGCTCTTGTACACCCCGAACGGATCGCCGTTGGCGATATTCTGTTCGGTCATGTTTACGTAACTGTCCGACAGCACGCCCCGCACAAACGTTTCATCGTTGGCAGCACTGAATGCAGCCATGATGGCAAAGCCGGTGAACATGAGAAAGGCTACCAGGATGGTGCGGTGATATTTTCTTACAGTAAGGGGCAAATCCGTTTTCCAGAACCGCCAGATCCTGCCGGATTCTTCCCGCTTGTTTTTATAAATGTCGAGGTAGATGCGCGAAGCGAGACCGTTGAGGTATTGGGTAACCTTGCTATGCGGATAGAAAGTCTTGCTGTAACCCAGGTCATTCACCAGTTCAGTAAACTGCTCTGCCATTTCATCCGGGTCTGAAGCCTGGTTATACTGGTAATTCCTCCACTTATCTATATTCTTCTTAATAAATAATCCTTCTCTCACTGGATTTCATTTTTTGCCGCTAATAGCGAATGCGAATAACTTGAATAAGCATGCAACAATGCGCAACCGGGCATGCTTTTATTCAAACCACGAAGCGTACCTTTAGTTAAAATTTCCGATCAATAAATATAATGGTTATATTTCGAACGTTATAACGGAATTGTGGATTTTGAGATTTTGGGTGGCGTGTTCTTTTTTAGCCGTAATAACGCTTTTGGACCGCAGTAAGGTGATGCTGTTTCTGCTAACGGTAGTTTATGTTGATTGTTAAATTAGATACAGGCTTCAATATTGAGGTGGAATTTGCTATCAGCCCTTTTCACAAGCGCTTTTTTGCCTGGCTGATCGATTTCATATTGCAGGTACTGTATCTGTGGTTTGCGCCCATGTTGCTGAATGAACTGCTGGGCCGGGGTTGGGGCGATGAACCCTGGGCCATTGTGCTTTTCCTGCTTCCCTATGCGTGTTACCACCTGGTATGTGAACTGAGTATGAACGGTCAAAGCATAGGCAAACTGCTGATGGGCATCAAGGTAATGACCTTGCAGGGCGGAGAACCCTCACGCAGCCAGTACCTGATCCGCTGGCTCTTCCGTGTGCTGGATTTCCCGGTAATTTATATTCTACTGATCGTAAACGGACAAATTACGCTGGAAACTTTCTGGATCGTGCCGCTGGCTTTTGCCGGGCTGGTATCGGTGATCTTCACCCCAAAATCGCAACGCATTGGCGACCTGGTGGCAGGCACCATTTTGATTGACCTGAAGAACCACACTTCCTGGGAAGACACAGTGTTTACCGAATTGGAAGCGGATTACCAGCCACGTTATCCGCAGGTAATGCAGCTCAGCGATAAGGACATCAACACGCTCAAGAGCATCATCGATTCCATAAAGCGCAAAAATGATTATGAACTCTCTTTTCGCATTGCCGAGCGCATCAAATCAAAATTGCACCTGGAAAGCGACCAGGATGCGCTCGAGTTCCTGCAAACGCTGCTAAAGGACTACAATTACTATTCTACTAATTAGGAGTTCCTGTAAAACGAATAGCAGGCCCCAAAGCATTTATACTTTGAAACCTGCTATTGATATGGTACATATTTTTATTGCGCCGCCTCAGCCACGCATGAGCGCGCCCAGGATACCAAACACGATCATCAATGCCACCAATGAAATACCGATGATCAGTAAGATGCCAATAGTCTTGAAATACAATTTCAGGTTGCTTATGCCATAGTTGAATTCATCCTGGTTCTCCGTATTCACACCGGCTGCTGTGCTGTTGGCAAACCGCAACAGGAAAATATAAAGCACTACCATGATGGCCCCGCTTATAATAAAGGTGCCAAACAGGCCTGCAAATATACCCGGCCCGGAATTCGGTCCCTGCATAAAAAACCGTAGCACGGAAAGCCCTACATTGATAAATCCTATCAATGCAATAATGCGCGCCCAGGTAGTAATGGGTTTCAAATGTTCGCGGGCCTGGGTGTCTATTTCGAGTTCATAAGTTTTTTCTAAAGGATTGTTATATTCCATGGATGTAAAATTTTGACGTCAAAAAAGCGGATGATTTTTTAAATGAAGAATGCGGCAACAGTACCTATAAAGGATATTACGATGCCCAGCACCGTGAGTACACCGCTAATAATGAAAAAGTATTTCAGGCTTTTCAATCCATCATTAAAACTGGCCTGGCGGTTGGTTTCAAGCCCCTGTCGTGTGAGACTGGCAAAACGGTATAACAGGGCCAGCATTGTAAGGCCAATCAATCCACCCACAAACACAATGGTATATAATCCCGCTTTGAATTCTGCAACAGAAACCGGTAGTACGCCCTGATCAACCAGTTGTTCAAAGACACCTGATGCGAATTCTCCGGCAAATATGATCAGGGAAACCGCTAATACGAAGAGCACAAAATAGACGATGGCGATAAACCGTGCCCATTTGGTAGCTTCCCGGAAGAAACTGCCCGATTCGTAGTCGACTTTTAATCCGAATAAAGATTGTGTGGTATTTTGTTCCATGTTGCTGGGTTTTGGTTGCGAATGATAAATTGGTTGCGAATGATAAAAATAAAGGGAGCCGGACAGCCTGATTACAACGCTGCGCTACTCCCTTTCTGATATTTTTTTGAAAAAAAATTCGCTTAATAGGCCTGGGCAAACAGCACCCGCTGGGTGGCCGGCTTACCGCTGTACACGCATTTCCCTGCTTCCTGCACGTTATCGAGCGGTATACAACGGATGGTGGCTTTAGTTTCTTCCTTGATAGCGGCCTCGGTTTCCGGGGTACCGTCCCAGAATGCCGATATAAATCCGCCCTTATCGTTCAGCACCTGTTTGAATTCCTCCCAGCTGTTCACCTTTGTTATATGCGCATCACGGAATGCCAAAGCCTTGTTATAAATCGATTGCTGAATTTGCTCCAGCAATAATACAATTCTTTCTGTCAAACCATCGGCTGATATGCTTACTTTTTCGCGCGTGTCGCGGCGGGCCAGTTCAACCGTATTGTTTTCCAGGTCGCGGGCGCCAATGGCTATGCGAACCGGTACGCCTTTCATTTCATATTCGGCAAATTTCCATCCCGGTCGTGCATTGTCGTTATCATCGTATTTTACCCGAACGCCGGCAGCACGCAGTTCATTGGCCAGTTCTTTCGCTTTAACGTCAATTTTCGCTTTTTGTTCTTCGCCTTTATATATAGGCACAATCACTACCTGCCAGGGAGCAATGCGCGGCGGCAAAACCAATCCGTCATCATCACTGTGCGCCATTACCAGCGCCCCGATCAACCGGGTACTTACACCCCAGCTGGTGGCCCATACATATTCAAGTTTATTGTCTTTATCGGAGAATTTTACATCAAATGCCCTGGCAAAATTCTGTCCCAGGAAATGCGAAGTGCCTGCCTGCAGCGCCTTGCCATCCTGCATCATGGCTTCAATGCAATAGGTTTCCACTGCGCCGGCAAAGCGTTCGCTTTCGGTTTTTACGCCCTTGATCACGGGCAATGCCATCCAGTTTTCTGCAAAGTCGGCATATACGTCCAGCATCTTCTTTGTTTCTTCCAGCGCTTCTTCGCGGGTGGCATGCGCGGTATGTCCTTCCTGCCAGAGGAATTCTGCGGTGCGCAAAAACAGCCGCGTACGCATTTCCCAGCGCACCACGTTCGCCCACTGGTTGATCAGGATGGGCAGGTCGCGGTACGATTGTATCCAGCCTTTATAGGTATTCCAGATGATGGCTTCACTGGTAGGACGCACCACCAGTTCTTCTTCCAGTTTTGCTTCGGGGTCTACCATCAGCGCGCCCTTACGCGAAGGGTCGTTTTTGAGGCGATAATGCGTAACCACGGCGCATTCCTTGGCAAAACCTTCTGCATTTTTTTCTTCCGCTTCAAACAAACTTTTCGGTACAAAGAGCGGGAAATAGGCGTTCACATGACCGGTGTCTTTGAACATGCGGTCCAGCGCATCGCGCATATTTTCCCAGAGGGCAAATCCGTAAGGTTTTATTACCATACATCCCCTTACAGCCGAATAATCGGCCAGTCCGCCTTTCAGAATAAGATCATTGTACCATTGCGCATAATCGGTACTCCTGCTGGTAATCTCTTTGCTCATATATATCTTTTTAAGTCCGGCATCCGCAAGTCCGGGCTATTCAACTTGTTTACTTCCAGAACTTTAACATTACCCATGCAATATTTTCCGCACTCCGCTTGTCTTTAATTTGTAACTTACATTCAGGAAGTCGCAAAAATAAAGTAACGGGCGCGTATTGTGGTGATTTGCAGGAAATTTATGCGTTACGGCTTTGGCAGTACGGCTTCCGGGCGGAAACGGCTTTTTTCATTTTAAAGCTACTATTATGACGCTTCGAACTGTACTTCCCGCAATAATTGCCATAGCTGCGTTCAGCGGTTGTGTATCGGCTTACCGTACCGGTCAGACACCGGACGATGTATACTATTCGCCGGCACGCGAAGGCGCGGCCTATGCCCAGATAGATCAACGTCGCGACGGACGCGGCAGCTACCGCAACAATGACTATTACAGCTACGACGACCGCTGGTTGCGGATGCGGGTAGCCAACCGCTATCGCTGGAGCGCTTTTGATGATTACGACTGGTACGACTGGCGCTACAACACCTGGTCTTACCATCACTACAGCCCTTATTACTGGAATACCTACTGGAACAATTACTACTACTGGAACAGCTGGTACAACCCATACTACGGCAGCATCATTGTGGTGAATCCGAAAACCAATCCAGTTGTATACAGCAAGGTGCGCGATTTCAGTCTCAGCAGTTATACCAACACCAATTACAACAACACCAATGCAGCGCGGCGCTTCAACAGCCCCAAAGGCCAGTATAGCAACGGCGCCCGTTACAACAACAGCAACTCGCGGTACGACAACAATAACAATTCGCTGGGCAGCAGCATCCGGAAGATATTTTCGGGTAGCGGCAGCAATGGCAATAGCAGCAGAAGCGGCAGTTATTCACCCGGCAGCGAGCGGCCTACGCGTACCTATACGCCTCCTCCATCCAGTTCCGGTTCTTCTTCCCGCTCGGGCGGAAGTAGCGGTAGCAGTGGTGGCAGCAGCGGCGGTGGCGTAAGCAGACCTTCTCGTGGCAGCAACTAATTTCCCTATGCTATCGATATTGAAAATATTCACATAAGGAGGAACGAATACTTCTGCTTCCTCCTTTATTTTGTATTGTGTTGTGCGAGGCTATCAATGCCCTATCCGCATTACCGCTCACAAATGGCACGATTATGAAAAGGACACTCTGCATAATGATCTTCGGCATGATGGCCGGCATACCCACGATGGCGCAAATTCCTGAAGATGCCATCCGCATGAGTTGGTACACGCCTTCCGGCAGCGCCCGCCAACAAGCTATCGGCGGCGCCATGGGCTCGCTGGGAGGAGAAATCAGCGCCATATTTGTGAACCCTGCAGGACTGGGTTTGTACAAAACCAGCGAGATTGTGCTGAGCCCTGGTTTCAGCCTCAACAACAGCTCCGGCAGTTTCCGCGGCACCGATGCCGATGCCGATCGCCTGAACCGTTTCAACCTGGGCACTTCCGGCTTTGTAATCGGGTATGGCGATCCTTACAGCCGCTGGAACAGCAAAGCGTTCAGCATTGCTGTAAACCGCACCGCCAATTTCAACAGGAATTATTACTATAAAGGATTAAACGACAACAGTTCTTTTTCCGAACCGCTCGCCAACCAGTTTTTCGATTACTATGTAGGGCGAAAAGACAACAATCCTTCCTTACCGGATGAAGATATTATTTACGATGCGCTCAATGACCCCAGCCTTTCCCTGAAAACCCGCATGGCTTTATACACTTACCTGGTGGATGTAGAGAATGATGGCAGCAATATCAACATCATCTCCAGGGCAGAAAATGTGGGCATAACGGAGCAGGAGAACCGAATTGAATCCCGGGGCGGCATTACCGAACTGTCTATCGGATTTGCCTCCAATATGGACGACAAATTCTATCTCGGCGGCAGCCTGGGCATTCCCATCGTGAATTATGAACGCACCACCACCTATACCGAAACGGACGCAAGCGGCGATAACGATAATGATTTTACCTATACCACGCTGAAAGAAAATTACACGCAAAAAGGCTGGGGCATCAATGCGAAACTCGGCCTGATTTTCAAACCGGCTGAATATGTGCGCGTGGGCGTGGCCATCCACAGCCCTACCTTGTATGGATTGAAAGAACGCATCTCCTATTCCATGCAATCGCTGCTGGACAATTTTTCAGGACCGGAAGGATACAGCGTGGAGTCTGCTGTTTTTACCAATAATGAAACGCCCGAATTCAAATACGATCTGGTAAGCCCCTGGCGGTTTATCCTCAGCGGCTCTTACGTTATTCGCGAAATATCTGATGTAACGAAGCAACGCGGCTTTATTACCGCCGATATTGAATATGTAACGCATGGTTCATCGCGCTTCAGTTCTGCAGAAGATTATGCGGATGATGACGAATATTTCAAGGGCGTGAACGAAGCTACCAAAGCTGCCTACAAAGGGGCGTTCAATTTCCGTGTGGGTGGCGAGTTAAAATTCAACACCATCATGGGACGCCTGGGTTTTGCCTACTATGGCAAACCGTATGATGATGACGCACTGAAAGCACGCCTGATGAATATCAGCGGCGGGCTTGGTTACCGCAACAAGGGAATATTTGTTGATCTCACGTATGTACATAGTCTCAACAAAGATGTACACTTCCCCTATCGTCTTGATGCGCCGCGGCCCAATACGTTTGCAGAGTTAAAAGAAAGCAACGGGAATGTGGTGTTGACGGTTGGATTCAAGTTGTGATAGCACCATTCACTGAAGGGCGGCCATTTACATCCCTGCTGACCGCTGCTTGTTTATACGCTGTTTTGTTTGTACGCAAGCCCGCTTACAAAATCAAAACCGCGCCTTGTGAGCGCGGTCCGATAATAGGGTTTTAATCAAGCAGCCTGTTCCCCGGGGTATTCTTCAGGGGATAACGGATTAAAAACGGACTTTGCCGATTGCGGATGGTTTCATAGCGAGCATCCTTAACACGCGCAGGAAAACCTGCCTTTCCGGCTTGCAAAGTATAGTCAAAGTTATTAAGCAATCCTTACGATGGTGAAAGAATTAATGCACATTCGCTTGACAGTAATCAATTATTTGTTGAAGATTATCCGGTGAGAACCATTGGATGTGCGGGTCTTTGCGGAACCAGGTCATTTGTCTTTTGGCATATTGCCGTGTATGCGTTTTGATTGCTTCTACTGCTTCGGGCAGTGAGCAATGGCCATCGAGGTAGTTGAACAATTCAGAATAGCCCACCGTTTGCAGGGCGTTCAGCTGCCGCCAGGGAAGCAGGCTTTGTACTTCTTCGAGCAATCCCGCTTCCATCATCTTGTCTACGCGGCTGTTGATATTGCGGTGCAGTTTTTCTCTGTTCAGTTCAAGACCGATTTTCACGATAGCAAAATCGCGCGTTATTTTTTTTCCCTGCTGATAATGTCGGATGCTTTTACCGGTACCCTGCATTACTTCCAGTGCGCGGATCAGTCGCTGCGGATTGCTCACTTCCCCCGAAGCATAATACAGCGGGTCGGCTTCTCTTACCTGTTGCTGCAGCCACGAGATGCCATGCTGCTCATAGCGGGCAACAATGGCCTCGCGGATAGCAGGGGAAACGGGAGGAATATCATCGATGCCTTCGCAAAATGCTTTTATGTATAACCCCGTGCCGCCCACCATCACCGCAACAGGACGTGATTGAAAAATGGTACACACTGCCTGCAGGGCATATTGTTCAAAAACGGCTGCGTTTACTTCGTCGTGAATAGAGTGCGAGTTGATGAAATAATGTTTCACCAGCCGCAATTCTTCCTCTGAAGGCTTTGCCACCCCGATATTCAATTCCCGGAAGCATTGCCTGGAATCAGCAGAAATAATGTCCGTGCGGAAAGTACGGGCCAGTTCAATGGCCAGTGCGGTTTTGCCTGCTGCAGTAGGCCCGGTGATTATGAAACAGGTGTTGTTCATTCTTCTCCATTACCATCGGCCGATGCTTCGCCGAGGTCGGGGTCAAGGTCTTCATCGTTATCACCGCCTTCGGTACCAAAGCCTTCGGTGCCGGTCTTGAGATCGTATTTCTCTTCCATTTCGGCCAGTTTATCGCCCACGATGCCTTTGGTGCCATATTGTGAAGGCGCGATGCCTTCTGATTTGATTACGGCAGGATAATCCAGTTTCGAATTCTCGTCTTTCGACACATTGATCAGTTCTATCAGAAAAGTCCAGTTGCGGTTGAAATCGTACACGTATATGAACTTCTGATTGGGGTCTTTGATTTCGGAGCCGATGGTAGTTTCAGCCATCAGCAGGGGTTCCTTCTGATAGGGCTTGTTGTATTTTTCCAGGGTAATCTCACGGCCACGCTGCCAGTTATCGTTGCTGCGGTAAAAGGTAGCCTGGTGCTTGTTATCGAATTCGAACGATTTCAATATAACCTGGTGCAGATCAAAAAAGGTTTGATTATGCTTTACAGCTACATCGCGGTAAATACTATCGTCTTCTTCAAAATATGCCCTGAATTTTAAAACAGCCATGTTTATTTATCTGGTTTATGTGTGTAGTGCCAGTACATTGGGTCGCTGCCCGGCGGTTATCCTGCTCCCTGCTTGAATTCCGCAAACCTGCACATCCGGAAGCCTGCTGCCTGCTTTGACTTACTGCCATGGGAATCTGCACTGCTCTCTCCACCAGGTTGGTTACTACAGTATTTGTAATATATGAACTTTGAAATGTCCATTCGCGAACATTTTGTTGCCTGCTCACGAACTGTTTATTCTTAATTCACGAACTCCAAAAATAAGACAATTTGTTACAACTATCATACCACCGGATACCAGGTTTTGATTTTCGTTTATTTCAACCCACCACTCATTTTACCGGCTTTAATCCCATGTCAGCCGCTTTTTGCATCATAAATGCAAAGGCGGCCTCGTAGTTGTTTTCAATCTCACCGTCAAGAATGGCTTCGCGGATGGCATTTTTGAGATCGCCCACCGGTTTGGATGGGGGGAGGCCAAAGGTTTCCATAATCATTTCGCCGGTTATCGGTGGCTGCCAGTTGCGGATGCGGTCTTTTTCCTCCACTTCCTTCAGCCTGCGCCGCACCATTTCAAAGTTCTCCAGGTAACGCTTTACCTTCATCTTGTTCTTAGAGGTGATGTCTGCGCTGCATAACAGCATCAATGCATCAATATCGTCACCTGCATCAAACAGCAGTCTTCGTATAGCCGAATCTGTTATATCTTCTTTGGTAAGGCTTATGGGACGCAAATGCAGCTCCACCAGTTTGCGCACGAAACGCATTTTTTCATTGAGCGGCAGTTTCAGCTGGCTGAACAGTTTTGGCACCATGCGTCCGCCCACCACTTCATGACCGTGAAAAGTCCAGCCATGCCCTTCCTCAAATTTCTTGGTGGCAGGCTTGCCTATGTCGTGCAGCAAAGCGGCCCAGCGCAACCAGAGATCGTTGGTATGCTGGCTGATATTGTCCACCACCTGCAGGGTATGATAGAAATTGTCTTTATGTCCTTTTCCGTCAATATACTCGGCGCCGGCCAGATCGGTCAACTGGGGAAAAATAATATGCAGGAGGCCGCTCTGGAACAGCAGATCAAACCCGATGGAAGGCTTTTTGCTCATCAATATCTTGTTCAGTTCATCCGTAATGCGTTCCTGCGAAATGATACGAATGCGGCCCACATTGTCCTTGATGGCCTGGAAGGTAACCGGCGCAATGGTAAACTGCAGCTGCGCCGCAAACCGGATGGCGCGGATCATGCGCAGCGGATCGTCGCTGAAAGTTTGGCCCGGGTCCAGCGGCGTCTGGATGATTTTATTTTCCAGGTCTTTCAGCCCGTTAAACGGATCGATAAGTTTGCCAAAATCTTCCTTGTTGAGGCTAATGGCCAGCGCATTGATGGTAAAATCTCTCCGTTTCTGATCATCTTCCAGCGTTCCCGGTTGCACTTCCGGGTTACGGCTATGGTATTGATAGCTTTCCTTGCGTGCGCCCACAAATTCTATGTCCCAGTCGGCCGATTCGTTATCGCCCCCTTCGCGCGACACTTCTTCGCGGAAAAAATCCTTTAACCGGATATGTGCGGTACCGAACCGTTTGAAATAGGAAACAGTGGGTTTCGGATTAAAACGTTCTGCTACTTTCCTGGCCAGCGTGATGCCATCGCCCACGCATACAATGTCTGCATCCTTGGTGGTACGCCCCAGCAGTTTATCCCTTACGAAGCCACCAATGAGGTAACAGGGCATACCCAGTTCCTGCGCGGCATGACCAATTTTATTAAAAACAAATAATTCCTTTTCTGAGCACTTGATTTCCATTGGTGCAAATGTACTATTAACAGGAGTATCAAATAAGTTTCCTATAAATGCTTGAAAAAGGAACCAGGAAATAACATCCAAAGGATTGTTCCTGAAAAAAGCACGCAATGCCCTCCTTTTAATAGTATGCAAATGGCACCCCAATGACCGTAATACCACAAAAGTGGTATTGTTTGCAATTAAAGCCAACGCATATTTTCGCTGCTACTAAACCGTTATATTGTATGAGAAAATTTCTTTTTGGTCCCGCAAGCAGCAGAAGGCTCCGTTTTGCTGCTTTTTTTATTACNCTCCTGGTAATGTTTGCGGGCTGCAACAAGAAAAATGTTGCTTTGCTTANCGATGAAACCACGGAGCCACCATCCCTCCCTTCCCCTGTCCGTTCGGCATTGTGTTTTCTATAAACTGTGCCATGCTTAAGATTGAGCATCCCGACTGGTTCAATTTCCGCATATACATGACCGCTATATGGGAAACCATGAGTGAAATTGTGCATACTGGTCTTGACATTGCGGGCATGATACCGGTAATTGGAGAAGTTGCCGACCTTGCCAATGGTATCATATATGTGCTGGAGGGCGATGGTGTAAATGCCACCTTAAGTTTTGCGGCCACCATACCCGTTGTGGGATGGGGCGCAACCACCGCTAAATATGCCAAGAAAACTATATTTGCGCTGGACGGCAGCAAACGCACGCTGAACTGGTTTAAGACTACCACAGGAACCATTGATTTTGGAAACCGGAATTTGTTGCGAAAAGTAATCGGGCTGTCCAAAAACGACCCGCGGGGCGCTCACCATATTATTCCATGGGAAAGCAGTACACATCCGGTAATACAGCGTATAGCACAAGGCAAAGATGCTTTCCACTTAAATGAAAGGTACAACGGCATTGCCCTTTCTACCCTTCAGCATAATGGCAATCACGCTGTGTACAGGTCAAGGGTAACAGCCGTGCTGGACCACATTCACAGTCAAAACCTGTCGGATGATGACGCTTTCAGAGCGGTGAAAGACCTGATAGATCGGATCACCAATGCGATCAATAACAATCCCAATGTTCCTATTGACCAAATAATATTCTAGTATGAATTATTTTGTCGTCAAGGCGTCAATAGACAAGAAGAAAATCGGGCCGGCGTATCCGCAAGCAGAACCGGTATATCCTGTATCCGTGAACGATCCGGCATTCATACACAATGCTGCTCCGTTATATACCAAAATCGGGCATGACGTAACGGTCCCAATGGCCAGGATAACCAAAAAGTCAACCAAACTGACCGACCTGTTGTCTGCCATCGGATTTGGTTTCACGGGCAGAATGCTCATCAGCGACAAGCTGAAGACGCTGCTGGCCGCTGCCAATCATTGTGGTTACCAGTTTTTCCCCACAAAGGTGTTCGATTACGCCAACCAGCCGCACGACTACTGGCTGGTGAATACGTATGCTTTTTTCCCGGAGTATATCGATTTCCAGGCGTCACCAACCTGGACCGAATCGGCATCAGGGGCCAAGCTGGAAAGAGTATACTGTGATTCCTATGACGATTTTGAACACAAACGTACGATGATGGCGCCAGTGCCTGTTGTTGTGCACGAATTTGTGTTGGCAGAGCGCCTGATTGAATATGATCTGTTTGCAGTCAATCATGTGCCTGGTGTAGTACAACACATCATTTCGGAAAAATTGAAAACCATATTGGAAAAGGAGGGATGTACAGGAATAGATTATTTTCCCGTAAAGACCACATAGTGGTGAGCAGTAGCCTGCAGCAATGAAATACTACAACTGTCACGTGTTTTCCAAAATCCCCTTTTGATATCGCAAAAGGGGATTTGTATTGCTATAGTGCCTGCATCGTTCTCAACAACTGCTCTTCCCGGATATCAAAGGCACATTTGAAATGGCCTTCGGGGCATTCCTTCCGGCCATGCAAACCACAGGGGCGACAATACAAGGGTTCTTCTTTTTGTACAATAAAGCTTTGGTCGGAAAGCGGACCAAATCCAAAAGCAGGCAAAGTGGAACAATAAACGGCTGTAACCGGCGCATTTACGGCAGAGGCAAAATGCATGGGCGCCGAGTCGTTCACATAATTCATGGTTGCCTGCTTCATCAGGGCAGCGGATTGCAGAAAACTCAACTGGCCGCATAAGTTCACCATGGCAGAATGGGTTGCTTGCTGCATGATGGCTTCAGCCAGTGGTTTGTCGGAAGGAGCGCCCAGCAGGTATATGGTGTATTCCTGTGGCACCCGGTTAATAAAACGCACCCACTGTTCGGCAGGATACTGCTTGGTGTACCATACCGAAGCGGGGGAAATGGTGATATACGGTGCACGGACCAGTTCTTTCACCTTTACTTCATCGGCGGCAGCAGGATAGAGCCGCGGTTTGGCCACCCTGTCGCCGGTAAAATGTTTTACCAGTTCGTTGTTGCGTTCTATTTCATGCAGGGTATGTTCGCCCTGTGCTATGCGGTGCACCACGCGCGTGGAGAACAACCAGCTGAAGGGATTCTTATCAAAGCCAATGGTTTCTTTCCCGCGTGAAAGAGCGGTGAGCAAACCGGTAGCAGCAAAACGTTGTACATTGATCACTTTATCGTAGCGGCGGGCCCGAATGGTGCGCAGGAGTCGCCACCAGTTAAGCAGCTTCTGTTGTTTTTTATTCCATACCAGCACTTCGTGAATGTTGGGATGGTGCTGCAACAACCCTTCATTGCCTTTACGCACCAGGAAATCGATCTGTGCGCCGGGAAAATGCTGATGCAGTTTTTCCACCAGGCTGGTGGCCAGCACCACATCGCCAATGAAAGCCGTTTGTATGATCAGGAATTTTTGCATGTACTTATTTTGGTCAGGGTTACGAATTGCTTTTCGTTATCAGGGGCGTAGCACGGTGACCTTTCCATTTTCCCACCTGATAACGGCAGAAGGTATGGCAGGCGTTTCATCATCCTGCCGGTATTGCACAATATAATCAACACCTTCTTTAATCTTTTTGGAAATTTCCCGAAAAGTGCGCGGTGGCTGCTCACCGGACATATTGGCCGAGGTAGATACGATCGGTTTGCGAAAGCGCTTGATAAGGTGTTTGCAAAAAGGTTCTTTCACGATACGGATAGCCACGGAACCATCATCGCCAATTACATTGTCGGCCAGCCCGATGCCGCCTTCATATACTACGGTAGTAGGTTTGGTGACAGTTTTGAGATAATCGAAAACTTCCAGGTCGGGTGCGGAAACGTACTGCAACAGGTCTCGTTCCTCTGCCAGCAGCACGATCATACTTTTTGCTTCTGGCCGTTGCTTCAGCGCATAAATCTTTTCTACGGCTTCGGCATTGGTGGCGTCGCATCCCAGTCCCCAGATGGTATCGGTAGGATACAAAATGATCCCGCCGGCACGCAGCACCTGTAAACATTGTTCAACGTCCTTCGTAAAGTCCATGCAGCAAGATAATCAGCAAAAGTGAAATTTGGTGAACCGGCTAAATTGCTGATATGCTGCTATGTTAATGAACGCAAGCAGCTTCAGCAACGGGCCAACGGCCCAAAAAGCAAATCAGCTGATTGGCATATGGAAACTAATTACCCCATTCGCCTTATGTTTGCAAAAAATTTTTTGCTGATGGAATTGCAACAACTCATTGCTGAGGCCTGGGCCAATCGCGAGCTGCTGAAAGAAAATAAATATGCCGAAGCGGTAAGGCAGGTAATGGAAGAACTCGACAAAGGCAGGATGCGTATTGCATCGCCCACCGAAAATGGCTGGCAGGTAAATGAATGGCTCAAACAAGCCGTGCTGATGTACTTCACCATTCAACCCATGCAAACCTGGCAATCGGAGCCGTTTGAGTGGTACGATAAAATGCTGCTGAAGAAAAACTATAAAGACCTGGGCGTTCGCGCCGTGCCGCACGCGGTTGCCCGCTATGGCGCTTATATTGCCAAAAATGTAGTGCTTATGCCGTCTTATGTAAACATCGGGGCGTATGTAGACGAGGGCACAATGGTAGACACCTGGGCTACCGTAGGCAGTTGCGCACAGATTGGCAAAGGCGTACACCTCAGCGGTGGCGTGGGCATTGGCGGTGTACTGGAACCCCTGCAGGCCAGTCCCGTGATTATAGAAGATGGTTGTTTCATCGGCAGCCGCTGTATTGTAGTGGAAGGCGTGCGCGTGGAAAAAGAAGCGGTACTGGGCGCCAATGTGGTGCTGACGCAAAGCACCAAAATTATCGATGTAAGCGGACCGGAACCTGTTGAGTACAAAGGCCGTGTGCCGGCAAGAAGTGTAGTAATTCCCGGTTCCTATACCAAAAAATTCCCTGCCGGTGAATACCAGGTAGGATGTGCGCTGGTTATCGGAAAAAGAAAGGCCAGCACCGATCTCAAAACCAGTTTGAATGATGCGTTGAGAGAATTCAATGTATCTGTTTAGCATTATCCAAAAATATAGTCGCAAAAGGTTCGCCTGGTGCGAGCCTTTTGTTGTTTTGGGAAAGAATTTATGCAATATAACGTAAACGCACACACGTATATTATTAAATACCTCCCAACCATTGCTTGCCGTGCACAACGGGTACTATGGAAAAAAATAATCTGGCGGCCATAACCGGCATTGCCGTAACGCTTACAGGAGCGATCCTGTTTTCTACCAAGGCCATCATCGTAAAGCTGGCTTTTGCGGGCACTTCCATGGATGCACTGACGCTGCTTACGCTGCGCATGTTGTTTTCGCTGCCCTTTTATGTGGCGGCCGCCTGGCTGGCCACGAACCGGCAAAACACCCGACCGCTTACCGCCAGGCAATGGCTGTACATCATTTTCCTGGGATTGTTTGGTTATTACCTGAGCAGTTGGTTCGATTTTGAAGGATTGCAGTATGTGTCTGCCGGACTGGAGCGACTGATCCTCTTCCTCTACCCCACTTTTGCGGTGCTGATCAATGCTTTTGTATTCAGGCAACCGGTAAGTCGCGTGCAGGCCATTGCCCTGGGGCTTACCTATACCGGCATTGCCATTGCCTATATTGGCGAAATGCAGGTGGATGTGCACCAGCCCGGGTTTTTATGGGGCAGCTTGCTGATCTTTTTGTGCTCCATCACCTTTGCTGTGTACATAGCGGGCAGCGGGCGCATGATTCCAACGGTGGGAGCGGCACGCTTTACCGCCTGGGCCATGCTGTCGGCCACCGCCGGCGTGTTTACGCATTTTGCCCTGGCGGGCGATGCGCCTGCCATCCAACAGGCCATGCACCATTGGTGGTATGGTTTGCTGCTGGCAGTGGTGGCTACCGTACTGCCCAGCTTCCTGATTTCGGCCGGTATGAAACGGATCGGGTCCAACAACGTAGCCGTGATTTCCGCCATTGGCCCGGTAAGCACCATTGTGCAGGCCCATTTTATGTTGGGAGAAAGCATTACCTGGGCGCAGATCGGGGGAACGGTGCTGGTGATTGCGGGGGTGTTGTTGATTGGCTGGAAGCGGGAGAAATGATTTCCGGCAAAGAAAGTTCTGAAAGAAATCCACTATGAAAATTTTAAATCAGTAGAGTATACAATTTATCTAAATTGCCCTATATTTGCAGCCCCGAACACAAACAGGATGAAAATCCTGACCTGCCCAGGTGGCGAAATTGGTAGACGCACTGTGTTCAGGTCGCAGCGCCGGCAACGGTGTGCTGGTTCGAATCCAGTCCTGGGCACCTGGTGAACGCCCCGAAGTTATCGGGGCGTTTTTTCATTCTCCCCCTCCCCACTTTCGGTCACCTCCCTGCCTCCTATCGGTGATTNTCAACCGCTATTCCACACATCATTTTTGCGNCAAATTTTTGGCTTATGAACGGATTTAACAAGGTATTACTGGCAGTTGCAACCGCATGGATATTTGCCGGCTGCGCAAAAAAACTGGAACAACCCGAATGGCAGTCAGCAGCAACAGCAGCTGATGATCAAATGCAGGCTGCACATTTCAACCACAACCACAAACACAAATGGCGCATCTTCAACAAGGGCGGCGACATCGATTCTGCCGTGCAACGCTTCCGTGACCTGCTCGGCCCGATCAGTTCAAATGAATTAATGACAGACGGCAGAAGAGAAATCAATTGGGATGATGTAGTCATAGCGCTCACCAACAACGATAGCTTCCCCGGCACCTATTACCACCGCACCGATGAATACGCCAACTGGCAGCGCAAACGTGGCGTGGTGTACACCACACCCGGCACCGGTTTTCGCGTTACCAGCAACCATTTTTCCGACATCGACCCTTCCTATCTCCATCAGTTTTATCCCTATAGCGGCGCCAAAACATTTACACCACTCAACAGCAATATTGTTGATTTCCATTTCAAAGTGCCGGGCACCAACGTCCCGGGATATGTTACTGGCTTCGGGGCTGTGTTCAGCGATGTAGACCAGCATTTCTCTACACAGGTTTCGCTGTTCTCAGGTTACCGGTACCTGGGCACTTATACCGTAAAACCTTCGGGCAGCGGTACACATTCCTTTTTTGGCTTTTACTTCCCCGGTAAGAAGATCACCAGGGTGCGTGTTAAGCTGGGCAATGCCAGCCTGAAACCGGGCCGCAAAGAATTCTCCGGTAAATGGGGCCACGACCTGGTCGTGCTCGATGACCTGATTTTCAGCAATCCCAAAAAATTCTGATTAACCGAAATAGCCATCCCAGGGCCAGGCGCAGCGCCCGGTGCCCACTTTGTGCCCGCATGTACGCGCTGCTCCTGCGCTATACAGGAAATAAGTTTGCAAAGGGAGAGATCGGACCCTGGAAGGTTACCGGCAGATCGGGAAGAAATTGTTGAAATAAGTTTGCGAAGGGAGGGATGGGACCTCCGGCCACCTATTGGCAGATTGGAGCCCGGCGAGCTGCCGCTGCGCTGCCGGGTCTCATTTTTGTTGTGCTACCCTAAAAGCCCTATGCGAAAGATTACTTTATGGATGCAGTTATCCCTCGACGGCGTGGCCACCAATCCCGATCAATGGGGTACATTCACCGATGAAATGCTCCTCGATGCCATAGCCTATTATGAAACCATCGACACCGTTATTATCGGACATAACTCTTATGCAGCGCTGGCCGCCTATTGGCAAAGGGCCGAAAAAGAATCGCCTTCTGAAGCAGAAAGAATGTTTGCCCAAAAAATAAATGCTATCCGTAAACTCATCATTTCACAATCAAAAGCAGATATCCTTTGGAATAATGCCGAACCGCTGGTAGTACGCAACAGTTTGTCGTTTATAAAAGAGATTGAAAAAATGCGCAACAGCGCCGGGAAAAATATTTCTGTGGAAAGCGGCCTGCGCACCTGGCAATCTTTCATGGAGCATCGCCTGTTCAACGAATTGTGGTTGCAGGTACATCCGGTAGTGGTAGCATCCGGCGAAAAACTGTTTGATTCCGTAAAAGAACCTATTTCCCTGCAGCTCATCGAAAGCCGAACTTACCAGCACGGCGTGGTGGGTTTGCGCTACAGGTTTGATGGATGAACGTGTCAATTGTACAACTCCCTGTACTCGATAAACTCCAGTCTTTCTTTCCATTCCACCAGGTGGGCCAGGGTAGATTCGGTGCGGAAGATGCATTTGCCCATGAGCATGATCAGGTTCAGCAACATTTCTTCGGCGGGCGTAGTTACAAAGGGCGTGGGATTCCTGGCAGCTTCTTCCTGCAGCAGGATGCAGAGTTCGTCGTAGTGTTCGCGCATTTCATCTGCAAACAAAGCGAATATGCTTTCTACGGATTCCAGTTCGTCGGTGTACACAAATCTTTCTTCACCGCCATTGACCTTGTCAGACAAAAAATCTTTCAGCGTAGCCTGCAGTTTCTGCAGCACATAAATGCGGAAATTGTTTACTTCTGCCGGCAGATGCAGCACTGCTTCCCTGAGCCGCATGTGATAGCCGCCTTCCTGTTCTTTGCGCACGGCCGGGGCTATTTCTTTCAGCAGGTTTCTTGCCGCCATACTTACATTGCGTGCGCAGGGAATGTCTTCCTGTTTCAAAAAACGGTTGATGGCATGCACGGAAGCGGTATGGCCGAGTTCTCTGGCCAGTTGTTTTGCCAGTTGATTCAGTTCACCTTTCCTTCCGGCAAACTGCCTGAACTCCACATTCCCCGCCCTTGTTGCTTCGAAGCCGGTGTACGGAGTAACCTGTTTTCGGAATTTTCGGGTAAAACTGGTATGAATGCGTTGATGCCGCATAGTTATATAATTAATTGCAGCATAGATATGGCTTCCGGCAATAACCATTGTAGTGGCTGCCCGCCGGTGTATACACAGGTATGGTGCAGCTGCATAATGGTGATATGCATCAAGCTGCTGTATATCATCATATCTTCAAATGCTATGCCGTTATTGCAAAGGGATCAACGCGCCACCGACGGTTCCCGTCTCCGCCACCGTACGGCAAGCACCAGCGCCCCATAAGCTATGCAGGCCAGCACAGCCATCACAATCCAGCCAAGCACCGGGATAATGCTGACAATTTTTAGTACAATAAATATGGCAAAAGCCATCAGTACCAGGGGCCAGTATCGGCGGCTGCGACCTGTACGTACCTGCCACCAGTTGGCTATCACTACCGAAGTGACAACGGTAGCAAGCAGGAATAAAATGATGAACGTAATCAACAGAATGATCCCAACAGGCACCCCTATTATGGTGAGAAAGGCCAGCCCGATGAGGATGGGCATACCGATCCAGAACAGCAGGCCATAGCCCAGCGCCCGAAGCGGCGACTGACTGGCCATTTCTCCTGCATGGCGCATGCTGTTGCGGAACAGGAACTGTACAATCATAATGAGCAAAAAGGCCACGCAGAGATACCACAACAAAAATAACAGTGATGCAAAACCGAGAAAATACCACCGCTTCCGGTTGAAGCCGAGGTTGGGGTCTTCAATGGCCTGCCCGCCCCGCAGCGATTGCCCGAAGTTCACACGGTCGCCGCCTGCCCAGTAACGCACCTCGCTGCTGAATACGGCATTGCTGCCAATTTTCAGGTCGTCGCCGGCGCTTAGGGTGGCAGGCCCGCGCACATCGCCGTTAATGGTAATGTCGCCGCCGCGACAATCGAGGCTTCCCAAAGCAGTCCCGTTCAACACAAATTTGCCGGAAGCGCTTTTCAACATACCAGACACTGCACCGTCTACCCTTACGTCACCTCCCGACACCACCAATCTGCCTACTGTGGCGCCACGGTCAATAAGCACATTACCGCCGGTTACCACCACATCGCCGGCAACGTTTTTGTATATGCGCAGTCGGCCGCCGGCGCTGCGAATATCATCGCCCACATATCCGTTAAAGGTAATTTCACCACCGGCCAGCAAAATATCGTTGACAACCGTATCGTTTACTACAATGGTGCCGCCGGCCACTACGAGGTCGCCGCGCACAGGCGCGTTGATGGTGATGGTGCCCCCGGCTATGTACAGGTCGTTATTGACCGGCTGATCGATCACTACGGTGCGGCCATAGCGCATCTGGGCATGCAGCGCCCATATAGGTAAGCACAAAAAAAGGGTGAATAAACATTTTTTCATAGATCCTTATTTTTAGGGAACCACGCAAGGCACATCATTGCTTTACCATCTGGTAAATATCGGTACGCAACTGGTACGGGTCCGATACAGTAGACGGGTCATTCAGGTACACTTCAAACGGCGATCCTTCCGGTGTTTTGCGTTTTTCCTGCAACCATCTGCCGATAATGGTATAGGCCGTATCCACCCGCTCATAAGGTCCCTGGTAATGCGCCACCACGGCTTGTCCGCCATTCATTTTGTTCAGCCGGATATTGCCTGTTACCTGTTGTGGTTCCTTGTCTACTTCCACCGCCGCATCCATTACATAGGGCGGCTGATAGGTGTGATAGAATGCCATAATCTTTTTAGGCTGTATGCCATATTGATTAAGATAGGTGAACAGTTCGCCAAAATTGGTATTGAGCGTATTGCCGATGTCTTCCACGGATTGTGCAGTGTCCCGTATCATCAAAATCGTCATGGGGCCTATGGAAGTATCAGCAACAGTAATACGTGGTTGCTTTGCCGTATCCTGGTAACCCGCAACATGTGCAGCTATCGGAGTTCGCTGGTTCAGGTGTTGGTATAACTGGTTAGCTATGGCCGTTATACACAATACCATGGTGATGATCCTGTGCATAAAAAAAAATTTTAGCAGAAATGGTATTGGTTTAAAGATGCAATTGCCGTTCCTCTCCGGAATTGGGTTACAGTTGGTTGTATAGGAAGCAGGCGGCTGGTCGGGGGGTCAGGTGCCGACCACCCCCGTCCATGTAGTATTGTTGCAATGGTAGGATCGTGCTGGCGGGGGCGCCGGCACGAACTTACCTCAACAGCAATACGGGATGGATGGGGTTGGTTTTCGCAACCATGGCACCATATTTACTGCATGTGGTAAAAACATCCTGATATGGCAACTGAGTTTGACCGGTATGCAGCCAAGGGCAATGAGTTTGTGAACTTGTTGGCCAATGACCTGCAGGTGCCGAGAGATAAGGCCATGCGCATTTTACGCGCCGTATTGCACGCCACACGCAATCACCTACCGGTACAGGAGTCGTTGCAATTGCTGGCGCAATTGCCAATGGCATTGCGTGGCGTATACGTTGACCAATGGAGTTTGCGCAGGCGTACCCCTCGCGTCCATCATCTCAAACAATTCCTGGACGAAGTGCGCAGTTGTGATAAAGGTTTGGCCAATTATGATTTTGGCAACGACGAATCTGCAGCCCGCGCCGTGAAGGCAGTGTACCGGGCGCTGAATTACCATATTACAGATGGCGAATTTGAAGATCTGGCTGCCGTGCTGCCCGCTGAACTGCGGAAGTTTGTACTGGAAAGCATTGGCCAGCATAAAATGCCACTGTAACGCTTTGCACCTATAATGCCCCCTTTTTTTCGCAGGCACAGGGATTGCTTTGCGATTTACAATGATGGTTCAAATTATTATGCTATGAAACGTTCGGTCAGCCTGTTAGTTTGGTTTATGGTAGCATGCGGTCCTTCTTCCCGCATTACCCATGCGTGGAAAACGCAGGAACAACTCCCGGTGCAATTTGACAAGTTGTTGGTGGTATGCCTCGAAGGCAATAAAGACCGCAACCTGCGCGAACTGATGGAAACCCACCTGGCAGACGACCTGAAACAGATCGGCATCAATGCCATCAGCAGCTTGCAGGAATATGGGCCGAAGGAGTTTCGCAGTATGAATGAAGAGGAACTGCTGAGCCAGTTGAAAAATACCGGTGTGGACGGAGTGATCACCATTGCGCTGCTGGATAAGTCGAAGGAAAGGCAGTACGTTCCGGGACGTGTTTATTACTCGCCCTACGTTATCTACCACCGTCATTTCTGGGGATATTATACCACCATTTACGACCGCATCTACACGCCCGGATACTATACAGTCAACACTACCTATTTCTGGGAAAGTAACCTGTATGATGTCAGCAATAAAAAGCTCATCGCCTCCATTCAAACCGAATCATTCGATCCGGGTTCCACCCAAAACCTGGCGCACGAATACGGCAAACTGATTGTGCAATACCTTGTAGAAAATAAAGTATTGGGAAAAGGAGAAATGGTTGCTGGGAGATAGTACGAAAATTAAACCTGTACTGTGCTGGTGATTTCATCCGGCGGCTCATTATGCCGCTTGATGCGTTCTTCTACTTTGTCCGCCAATTCCGTCAACGCATCGCGGGAGGCCTGTTCAAAGGTTTCCGCCTTGCGTCGTACAAAAATAGAATCACCATAAATAGTCAGCTGAATTTCACACAGTTTGTCCACTGTTTCGCCTGCCGGTTGCTCAGAGAGATACACTTCGGCGCGGGAAATTTCCTGGTCGCGCTGATGCAACTGGATCAACTGGTCGCGGATATGCGTGATCAGCCATTCCCTGACTGCATTGTGCGGTGTATGGAATTCAATGTGCATATGGTTAATGACGGGTTGGAAGGTTTGCATCCTATGGTAAGTTACGTAATTGCTGACAGAAAAAAGGCAACAGAAAGGTTTCCCTTCCTATTGCCGGTTTATAGGGAGAAGGAGTACCAGCTGATTTTTACCAGATTTCTTCCCGTTCGGTCTTGTGCCGGCGCAATTGCTGTTCAAGGCTTTCGGCTACTTCAGCAGCCGCTTTTTCAAACGCTTCCTCCTGCAGACCGGAGAAGAATAATTTCTTTGGAGCAGATACATGTGCCTCTACACGGCAGTTCTTTTTTCGGTTGTGTTTTTCCTTACGCAGCACCACCACAATTTTCAGTATACGATCGTACAGGCGCTCAAGACGTTGAAATTTTTGCTGTATAAACCTGATCAACTGCTCGTCGGGCGCCATGCCCGGGGATTCAATAATGAGTTGCATAGTCATTCATTTTTTAGATTATTGAATCATAGTGGCCGCTATTTGGTATCAGACGCGTCAGCAACATTGACAAGACAAAAGTAGCCGCCGCCCCCTAAGTGAAGTATGACTGTTGTCAACCTGCAAAATGATTTTCCTTGTGAAGATGCAGGTTACCATGGCCTATTTATTCGTAAATTGCCTTTCGACTGTAAGCTCCCGCGTCTGTAACCGGCATCTATTCACTATTTCAGTGTATCAAACCGATGGCAATGAAAACAGAAAAACAAAAA